>ERZ795047.1376-NODE-1376-length-26069-cov-32.400054_pt1 | contig 26069 bp, 22 predicted proteins | sample MGYA00375131_ERZ795047 | MGnify/ENA primary metagenome ERZ795047 (study PRJEB30176, sample SAMN05720228) | activated sludge metagenome | isolation source: Anaerobic digester | place: Japan | collected 2015-05-20 ...
GGCTTATCAACCTTATTAGCATCGGCCTGGCTGATAGGGAGGAAGGCTTTTGCTCCAGCGCCTAGATTGACTTCATAGCCGCCTTTAACTACTTTCTCGATGATACCTTCCACAGGAACATGATCCTGGAAAGCCTGCCTGAGATTTTTCCAGAAAACCTTAATATCGGCTTTCTGTTTAGACACAATAACTTCACCGTGCTTGTTTTCTTTGGTAATAAGCACAACAGAAACGGTATCCCCAACCTTCGGGACTTCGGTGAACTCCGCTATTGGGATCTTTCCCTCCGACTTGTAGCCTACATCGACGAATACCTGGTCTTGGGTTACCTGAATGACATACCCGTCGACTAGCTGGCCCTCTTCAAGTTGTTCGAGGGATTTAAGATACTCTTCCTGTAATTGTGTCTGGATGTTGTCCGCGGAGTTTTTAGACTCATCCATTTCCACTTCCATCTGACCCATAATTGATCCTTATAACTGAATTTTCTCTATCAATCTGTCATAAACTTGCTCAATGGTCAAGTCCGATGTGTCCAAATAGACCACTCCATCGGCAATTTTAAGGCTCCCTTCTGCTTTATTGCGGTCAATTTCATCCCGTTTACGGATACCCTCTGCAATTTCTGCCAGGCTGAGTTTGGAAACCCCCTGCATAAATCGCCTTCGGGCCCGAGATTCGGGGCTGGCATCCAGAAAAAACCGGTATTCTGCATCGGGGAAAACCACGGTAGTTATATCCCGCCCCTCAACTACGACGTTTTTTCCCTGGGCAATTTTACGTATCAGATCATTAACCACATGCCGAATCGGAACAATTGCCGAGAGTTGGGCCACCCAGGCATCTATTTCATCACTATGAAGCAGATCTTCTACCACTTCTCCATCTAAACTAACCTGCTGACCCTGATAATCTATAACCGCTTCCCGTGCACAGGCAAGGGCTTTTTCCGGATCTATGGGACTAATATGCTTTCGCAGACAACGGAGGGTAATAGCTCGGTAGAGATTTCCCGAATTGATATAAATAAAGCCTAATCGTTCAGCTAGAAGGCGTGCAATGGTACTTTTACCGGATCCTGCGGGGCCATCAATTGCTATAACCATTGGATTTTCTCCTTTTTCTGTAGGCATCAATGTACGTTTGAAATGATTGCAGTTCCCCCTCAGTCAGAGCCCTGCTTTTACCTTCCGCCAGATCACCAAGTAACAAGGGACCTATACGGATCCGTTGTAATTTCTCTGGGTGCAAATGAAAATGGGAGAATACCCGCCGAATCTCTCTGTTTTTTCCTTCTATTAGAACTACCTTAACAGATTTTTTCCCCAACCGTTCTATAGTAGCGCATTTGTAGAGTTCCCCCTCAATTTCTACTCCCCTCAAGAAGGCATCAAGCATTGCATCAGGGACTGGAACGGTGGACTCCACCAGGTATTCCTTTTCAAGATCTGCAGAAGGGTGCCCCAGGGCGGCGGCAAAGTCGCCATCATTTGTAAAAAGAATAAGCCCAGAGGAACGAAAATCGAGGCGGCCGATAGTATACACCCGTTCGGTAATGTTCTTGGGAAGCAAGTCCTGGGCTAAAGGACGCCCCTGGGGATCTTTAGCGCTGCAGATGTAACCCGCAGGTTTATTAAGGGCAATATAACGTTTTTTTTGTTCCAGCCGGACCGGTTTTCCATCTACGAGGATGAGATCTGTCTCCCGTACCTTGGTTCCAAGGGTAGAGGCCACTAGCCCATTCACAGAGACCCTGCCGGCGAGAATAAGTTCTTCAGATGCCCGCCGGCTCGCCACTCCGCAATGGGCTAAATATACCTGAAGCCGAATTTCATTATCCATTGAGTTCAAACCGATCCCGTTCACTTTCATCAAGTTTGGGCAAATCTGCAATACTTTCTAGTCTGAAGAATTTAAGAAATTCCTTCGTAGTACCATACTGGATGGGCTTCCCGGGTATATCCTTTTTTCCAACCTCTTTAATGAGGCCCCGATCCAGCAGCAGGCGGATCATGGTGTCTGCGGAGACTCCCCGGATGGCTTCAATCTCGCCCCGGGTAATGGGCTGTGAATAGGCTATGATAGAAAGGGTCTCCAGGGCGGCCTTAGACAGTTTTGATTCATTTTTTTTGCCGTACCGGTCCCGGAGCAGATCCCAGTATTCCTTTTTAGGGGCAATGAGTACCCCGCCTCCAATCCTTGATAGCTCCACTCCGCTATCGCTGCGATTATACCGTTCCTGTAATAGTTCAAGCGCCCGTTCTACCACCTCTTTTGAGAGGCCGGAAATGCGTACCAGGGATGATTCTTCGATAGGTTCGTTTTCCAGGTACAGGATCGCTTCTATCAGGGCTGTTTCCTTATCCAACTGTGGTTCCATCGACACTTACCTTTTCATAGGGTTTTATAATGATATCTCCAAACATCTTGTTTTGATATATAGAAACCATTCTGAATTTAACTGCTTCCAGAATGGCAAGGAAGGCACAGACTATGTCCATTACCGAACCGCTTCGAACAACCAGATCGGTAAAATTGCACTGGCCTTTGGTCTCCAATAGTTCGGTCATGAGTGCCATTTTTTCATTAACCGTAACTTCTTCAAACAGATCGATTATCCGTTCACTGGTCAGGTTAGTCATGAGGCTGGAAAAGGTTTTTAAGAGGTCCCAGACATCGACCTTTTCCCAGAGTTCTTCGTCCGCAAAAGGAAGGGCCCGCTGAAGCTTTTTACGTTCTATGACCCATTCAGCTTCCCGTTCCTTCTCTTCCATCAGTTCGGATAGTTTTTTAAATTTCTGGTATTCAATAAGCTTGTCCACCAGTTCCTGTCGGGGATCTTCGATATCATCATCCGCCTCTATTTCAACCGGCAGCAGCATTCTGGACTTTATATAGAGAAGATTGGCGGCCATTAAATGAAATTCGGTTAAATTTTCCAGATCAAGTTCTGTGGCATAGGTAAGATATTCCAGGTATTGTTCCGTTATCTCGGCAACCGGGATATCATAAATATTGACCTCATTTTTTTTAATTAAAAACAGCAGGAGGTCCAGAGGGCCTTCGAATTGCTGTAGTCTAAATTGATAAGCGGTGTTTTGGTTGAGTTCTTCCATTACCGCTGATTATAGTCATCAAAATCAGCATAGTAAATACCCTGGGCTTCCAGGCTTTCATAGATTTTCCAGTAGTGTTCACCGCTTCGGGGATCCCGTTGCTGCGGTTCAAGTTCGAGCAATGGTAGAAGTGCAAATTTACGTTCTGTAAGCAGCGGATGGGGAACTATGAGCGAGGGCGGTTCTTCTATGATTGCATTGCCCATGATGAGGATATCGATATCCAGGGTTCGCTCTCCCTTCTTTCGTTCAAGGCTCCGATTACGGCCATAATGAGTTTCAATCTCTTGAATTTTCGCTAAAAGTTCCAGTGGTTTTCCGTCGAACAGGCCAGAAACTGCACAATTATAGAATACGGGTTGATCCACCACATAGCGGGGTTCACTGATAAAGATCCGGGATGCTCGGCCTTTTTGCAGCACCGTACCAAGATCGGCGATAGCCTTTTGCAGAATAGTTCTGCTATCGCCCCGATTGGAACCGAGGCCGAGCACCACCGGATTAGAAGAGTTCGTCATCTTCTGCTGACTTTGTCGTTGCAGGCTTGGGAACCGCTGCGGAGGCTGTCGCTGGCCGGGGGCCAGCTGCGGAGACAGTCCCTGGGCGGGGGCCAGCGATCGAAGTTCCTGCAGGCGAAGATGCTGCAGCTGCAGCCTGCGGATTTTGCTGTTTTGCTGCAATACCAGCCGCTTTTGTACCCTGAGCAAGCCCTTCCGGCATCTGAGTGCTCGGCCCGGAAGTAGCCGCAGGCTGTGAAATTATCTCAGGCTCCCTCATACCGGGAAACATAATAGCCCTGAGTTTCTTTTCAATCTCCGCAGTTAAAGCAGGATTGTTTTCGAGGAAATCCCGGGCATTGTCCCTGCCCTGCCCGATTTTTTCTTCTCCATAGGCATACCAGGCGCCTTTTTTATCGATGATTTCATACTTCACCGCCGCGTCCAGGATGCTGCTCACCGCAGAGACTCCCTTGCCAAACATGATGTCCAATTCGGCTTTTCGGAACGGAGGTGCTACCTTATTTTTAACAACCTTTACCCGCACCTTGTTCCCCACTGCATCGGCCTCGCCCTTCTCTATTGTTTCCATCTTACGAACCTCGAGCCGGACCGATGCGTAAAATTTCAGGGCATTGCCGCCGGTGGTGGTTTCCGGATTTCCAAACATGACACCAATCTTCATACGGATCTGGTTGATGAAAATAAGTATGGTCCTGGATTTTCCTATAGTTGCGGTTAATTTCCGCAGGGCCTGGCTCATGAGCCTTGCCTGAAGTCCTACATGGGCGTCTCCCATTTCGCCCTCAATTTCAGCCTGGGGTGTCAGGGCAGCTACTGAGTCAACAACGATCACATCTACCGCACCGGAACGTACAAGGCTTTCCGCAATTTCCAGGGCCTGTTCCCCCGTGTCGGGCTGGGAGACCCAAAGTTCATCAATATTAACCCCTAAATTCTTTGCATACACCGGGTCAAGGGCATGTTCGGCATCAATAAAGGCAGCGATTCCCCCCCGTTTCTGGGCTTCTGCAATGGCATGCAGGGCTAAGGTCGTTTTACCGGAGGATTCCGGGCCGTAAATTTCTATAATTCTGCCCCGGGGGTACCCTCCGATGCCGAGGGCTTCATCTAATAAAATTGAACCGCTGGGGATAATCTCTATCCCCGCTGCATTAACATGGGTCCCCAGTTTCATAAGGGAGCCCGCACCAAATTGCTTTTCGATCTGCAGACGGGCAACTTCCAGGGCCTTCAGTTTTTCCTCAGTACTTACCCGCTGATCCTGATTTCCAGAATTTTCTGCTACCTTTGCCACCTTAGCCTCCCCTCATAGTACCGGCTTTTTAAGCTGTCTGCTTTAACAGTACACAAAATTTACAATTCTATCAACCAAGGTCTCGACGGATTCTCAAAGTCGTCGTAGGATGGAATTATGCAAAATTCATTTGCCATTGTCGCTACCAGAACCATGCAGGAATATGCAGAAAAAGTTGTACAAAAACTCATTCATTTTCCAAGTTTTACTGAACATTCAGAAAGCATCAGCCGGGTTGATACTCTAAAGGTTTCGGTGTTTGCGGACGGCGAACTCGAAGTATCGGTAGACTCATCCCTCCGCGGTCAGGATGTATATCTCTTTGCCAATGCGGCCAGAAATATGGCTGGAATACCCGTAGAGGAAGCAAAAATAGAGCTCTACCATGCGGTTGATGCTCTGAAACGGTCCCAGGCTGAACGGATTATTGTATTTGAACCCTATGTATCCTGTTCCCGTTCAGATAGAACCACCCGGCGTAATTCGGTAGGCCTCTGGATCCATTTTAAAATCCTTGCGGCACTGGGAACTCAGCACATCATTACCTATCAACTCCATTCGGATAAATCTAAGAGTATGGTAGACCCAACGATCTGCGCTATCGACGATGTACCAGGGCTTACGCTGCTAAAAAAACATCTCTGTGATACCTATATTCAAACGATTGATCAACTCTACTCGGTGGTGAAACCCCAATGGGCCTTCTGCAGTGTTGATGCGGGTGGGGAAAAATTAGCCCGTAGTTTTGCCAATGCCTTTGGAGCACCCCTGGTGGTAGCCCACAAACAGCGGGATTACTCTAAGGTTAACACGGTTGAGTCCATCAATATACTTTCTGCAGAGCCAATTAAGGGCAAAACCCTCTGGATTGTGGATGACATGGTTGATACGGCAGGTTCGGTCTATAGTCTTATAAAAACCCTGGCGAATCTGGAACCGGCGGAGATTAACCTTCTTGCAGTACATGCAGTTTTTTCTCCTCCCGCTTTAGATCGGCTAACAGAATTAAGCAAAACGGGGCTGCTTAAACATATCATGGTTACCGATACGGTATTCTGTCCTGAATGTTTTATGGATGATTTACCCAATCTTGAGATCGTACCTTCTACTGAACTTTCAGCCCAGATTATTGCCACCATTGCAGAAGATAAATCCCTGGGTAATTTACTCAAACCCTTTAATGCGGAAGAATACCTCAGGAGGCCCAAGCTACTTTAGCCGCGATTAAAACAATTTTGTTGAATCTAGGAGAATGGTAACCGGCCCTTCGTTGATATAGCGGACCCTCATGGAGGCCTGAAACACACCGGTTGCAACCCTGCAGCCCCGTTGTTTCAGTTCATCAACAAAATAAAGATATAAACGGTTTGCCTTTTCCGGTTCAGCCGCATTGGAATAGGAGGGCCGGCGCCCCTTTCGCCCATCCGCCAGGAGGGTAAACTGGGAAACCACCAGGATTTCACCACCGATATCCTGTACAGACAGATTCATCTTGTCTTCCTCATCGGTGAAAATCCTCAATCCCACCACTTTTTCTGCAAGATATTCCGCGTCTTTTTCTGTATCCTCAGCAGCAACTCCTACATAGACAAGGAGCCCCTTTGGAATGGCTCCCACAATTGTATCATTTACAGTAACCGAAGCATCTGTAACCCGTTGAACCACCGCTCTCATTGCTGATCCTCTGCCTTGGGCAAGACTATTGGCTGATGAATTGCGATACCCCTGAGGGCAAGCTGTCCCTCTCCCTGAATAACAACGGAACCAAGTACTTCTATCGGTGCATCCTGGTTGATTGTCGCTGCAAAGGGAAGCACCACAGGGACGATGCCCTGAAGTACAGTTTTAAGATCATAACCAACAAGGAGATCAAAACTAACAGACCGGTCACTTTGTTGGATATTGGCAGCCATGCCTTTCCAACGGACCACCACATTTCGGTATAAATAGGGGTCCTTCTGAACCTCTAAATAGGAATAGTAATCCTTTAAGGTATTAAAACCAGGAGTTACGGTATAAGACAGGAGCAGATTGGCTTTTGTCTTTATGGAGTCCGATGCGTTGGATTCAAATATTCTATTGATTTCAACTTTTGCAGCCTCATCCCTGAACTCAGTAAAGCGGCGTTTAGCCAGTTCATAACTTTTTAACACCTGATCCTGGGTAAGCACATACCTGAAGGAGCCTGTGGTTTTAACGGGAGCTTTCAGTTCCGATTCATTTAAGATAAGGCTTTCCAGCCCCGGCCGCATCGGCTTTGATAGGCGGGAAAAAGGATTAGGCAGAACCTTGGTAGATATCCCCAGAGCAATAGTCAAAGCAAAGACTGATATAACTCCAAGGGTTATCTGAATTCCTGAAAGCAGGCTTCGCGGTACCGGAGGCAGGGGCGGAAATAGTTTTTTTAGTGATCCCGATTCAAGCCAGGCAGAAAGGGCTTCTTTTTCACCGTGTTTTCTGATTACCGCCAAGCCCCGTTTAGCCAGTCTGATTGCTTTCTTTGAAGGATGGGTGCGGCCAGCTTCCAGGTCTAGCACTTCTAAATAGAGTTCTACGGCCCGATCTGTTTCACCCCGTCTGACGTGAAGCACCGCCAGCCCCAATAGTGTATGGGACTCCTGCATTTTAAGTTCCCTGCATCGGCGAAAATAGGTATGGGCACCACCATAATCCCCTGCATATAAACAGGAAACGGCGAGGATATAATAAAACCGATGAGAATCATGGTATCGGACCACTTCAGGTTCCAGGAGACGTATGGCTTTGCCATACTGTCCCCTGTGAACATATCGGGCGGCCTTTGTTAAAAGCGGATCCAGTTTCATCCTACCATATTACCGTGCAGCATTTTTTTCTTTCAGTTTGGCCAAAATCGATTCCAATGCAGCCAAATCTTCATCTGACACTGCCTGTTTTGTGTTCAGAACAGCATCAATTCTATTGATCATATCTCCGATCATTATCAGGTCCGTTCTAAGAGATAACTCATCGGGACTGGTACCTGCAGCTGTACCAAGTAATTGGGATATATCACCGGTTACACTTTGCCCTACCGTTTCAAAGCCCTTGTCTGAAGCTACTGCAAGCAGAATGGAGACAGACCGCACTTCTCCCCTTGGGATACTTGCAGGGTCAAAATAATAAGCAACCGCTGAATCGCCAATCGAATAAGGTAAGAGGTTAAAATTTCTTCCGTTACTGGGAGATACTTTCCAGCTTGCATCGTTAAATCGTTTCCAGTTTGCAAAATGAACCAGATCAGGTCTGGTAGATTGTGAAGCATTGATAGATCCCATGAGTCCCAGGCTTTCGTTTTTAGAAATCCAGTAGGCGTCTTTATCTTTAGAGGTGAGCGCCAGTTCGGAGGATATCTGCTGAAGGTCGGTGGTAAAATGATTGGTACTATTTTCACCGAGGGAGGTGTCAAGCACGAAACGAAGCCCCGCAGAAACAGACTTTTCCCCCTTATTAGTAAGTTTAATGGTCATCCGCACTCCATTTGCCAGGGAAGCATCTCCAGTGCGGATAAATTCAAACTCCTGCACCACATCTATGGCTGGGGACTGAAAAACAATGGCCGGCCTTGAATTCTCATTTTGAATTTTTATTCGGAACGCGGTGCTGTCACCAAGCCGATAGGATTTATCATCGACCAGGATACTTACAAAGGATGTTCTTGGGTCCTTATCAACAAAAAGACTTTGATACCGTTCTTTTTTAATATCCGTTAGGTAATAAAGCGAAAATCGTCCGGTATTTTCATGCAAGACTAATTTTACACGACCCTCTGAGAATTCTGCAGCCCCAAGTAATACAAGCCCCTGAAGAAAAAACAGAAATAGATTGATGATAAGAATAGTTCGTCTCATTACTTTTTCTCTCCCTGCCCAGCACTTTCACTCAGGCGATTAAGTAATACCTTTTGTAATTCCAAAGCGGAAGCTTTAAGGGCTAACAGTTTCTCGACCTGGTCTTGCGTTAGTGTGGCTGAATTAATGTTTGGTGTTTCTGCTGCTTTTTCCGGTTCAGCTGCTATTGCATCCTGGGCTTTATTCTCTTCAGCAGCCTGCGCACTTTCCACCTTAGATACGGTAACCGATGCAGCTGCCAGGGCAGCTTCAGCCTCTGCAAGTCTCTGTTTTAGTTCCTTATTTTCCTTTTCCAGATCCGCCAGATGGGTATCCTTAAGCATATCAGCAATCCGCTTTTGGTAGGCTAAAATAGCCTGTTCATAGGCCCGCTCTCTTCGCTGATATTCTTCTACGGTTCTCAGGGATTCTTCATGACTCCATTTAAGTAAATTGAGCAGTTCATTCTCTATTTTCTTTTGGTCCACCAGGGCAATTCTATAATTTGCAGCCTCATATTTCGGGCTCTGGGGGTATTTTTCCGTTATGATTAAAAAGGTGTTTCGGGCTTCATCAAGACGGCCCAGAGCAAAAAGACATTCACCAATCCAATAATAGGCTGACGATTTTCGGCTCGGGTCTTGCACCGCATCAGCATAGGTTTTAAACACCGGGATGGCACCATCATACTGATTTAAATAATAAAGGATGCGGCCCTTATTATAGACGGCTTCGTAATATTTTGTATCCGTGGAAGGCACATTTTTTAAATAATTTTCCACATCCTGCAGTGCCGCTTCATAGGCACCGGCAAAGAGTTCAGCCGAAGAGATCCAGTAAAGGGCGTCATTTTTCAATGCCCCATCATCCGTGCTGGTCTGAACCCGGCGTAACATCAGTACCGCATCCTGCCATTTTCCGTCACGATACAATTCCAGGCCCTTGTCTAACAGTTCCTTAGGAGTTTGTGCAAAAGTAAAGCTGCACATGCAGATCATAAGAACCATGGTAAGGGATGTACGTTTTAAAACCATCACTGGCGCTCCTGTTTATAGTACTAATTTCGGCTGTCCTGCGTACAAAATCAAGAGAAAGCCGGAATCAGGAAATTCCTTTTAAAACCTTAACAAACTGTTTTTTATCCGCGGCTGAAAAAAAGGCTGAGCCTGCAATGAGAACATCCGTACCTGCGTTCCGAACCTTGGGTGAGGTCTGAATATTTATTCCTCCATCGGCGGCAATAAGAAAATTCAGATTCAATTCTTTCCGGATTGCAGCAAGGGATCGTATTTTGTCCAGACAGGTTTCTATAAGATTTTGTCCTCCAAAACCGGGGTTTACGGTCATGATGAGGACCTGATCGACAAAAGGAAGCAGTTCCGTGAGTAAACTAACCGGTGTGGAGGGGACAATACTGACTCCCGGCTTTTTTCCAAGACTTCTAATCAGCTGGACAGTTCTATGGGCATGCACCACCGCTTCTAAATGATAGGTAATGTAATCTGCTCCCGCTTCAGCAAAAGCAGGGATAAGCTGCTCCGGTTTTTCGATCATCAGGTGAACATCAAAGGGCAAGTCTGTATAGGGCCGCAGGTCACCAACCATTTTTGGGCCGAAGGTCAGATTCGGTACAAAAATGCCATCCATTACATCAATATGGACCCAATCAGCCTCTGCATTCTGAATTTCAGAGACCGCCTCACCCATTCTTGAGAAATCCGCAGAAAGTATTGATGGGGCTATTAGATGTGTAGTCATAGTTATGTTATGATAGACTGCTAACCGGAGCTTGTAAAGGTAACCGTGATTGACTAAGACCGAGGAAATGGTATAATAGGACAAATGAGGTCGGATGTTTTATCAGATATTCCCCTCTTATTCAAGTCATGGATGCAGAAACGTCAATACAGGGGCTCCTTCAGAAAGCCTATGATAAGCTGAAAACCTCTGATGCATCATCGGCGATGACCCTTTTGGAAAAAGCGCTCCAGATAGACTTTGAAGATCCGGAAGTTGTCTATGCCTTAAAATGTGTCAATTGGTGGATAGAACAGGCAAAACGGGCTGAAGAAATCCGGGATTTTTTTAATAAGGGAGAGTTTTTCCTCACCCAATGGAAAGCTTTTTATGGGTTCCTGGATCGAATAGGACCCTCCCCTTATGACCGTTGTATTTACGCCATACGGCGCTATGTGTTTTCTTCTGCCCTGGCTTGTTTTAAACAATTGGCGCAGGAGGGAGGAGATAAGCAGGATAGTGAATTACTGCTTCGGATTGGCCGTTGTTATAAGGGTGTGGGGAACTATGAGCAGGCTCTACACTATCTGGAAGAGGCGGCTGCATCAAAGAAGGATGATGCTGAGACCATATCCGAATTAGCCGATGTATATGCCCTGGTGGATGAGACCCGGATGGCAAAGGTTCTCTTTAGAGAAGCCTTTTTTATCAATCCTCAGCGGATTGATCTCCGCTCCATGGAATCGGATCTTATCCTCAGGTTGCAGCAGAAGGTCCAGGAAATGGGTTATAAAAGCCCCGAATTGGAAGAATGGATCCCCGTATATGGAGTGCTGTACGGTGTTTTTAATGTTAAGCGGGAACTCAGGGCTATTGAACTGGGAAAACTGAAGCAATCCATATTCACCATGGAAAATGAATTACGGGACAGGCCAGACCAGCAGCAGATACTAATACCACGGCTTATAAACCGGTATTTCTGGCTCATCGACCATTATGTCCGATCCGGAGAAGATGCTTCCCGTATTGAAGAGGTGCTGCTGAAGATCAGAGTTCTGGATAAGTCAATTTATGAACGGTATATCAATTAATTTTCGTCTGATTGGAACAGGCGATTAAGATAGAATTCCCTATAGGGACAGGAGTTAGAGAATGTCAGAAGCTCTCCTAAAACATGTACAGGAACTTTTAAATGAAGAGAAGTGGACCCGGGCCACTTTAAGCAACTATTCAACGAACCAATTCAAAGAATTGGATCAGATTTTAAAGGAAGCCAAGGAAAAACGGGCCTATGATGAGGTAAAACAACTTTGCGACGAGCATCTGGGTCATACAAAGAATAGTATCATTGCCCTGTACCTTTCAGGAATGATTGCCCTATCCCGTCAGCTTATAGATGATGCAGCCCTCGTGTCCCTTATTACTATCTTTGTCGATAACCATAAATGGCCCATCGTAAAATATCTTTGTGAACGAATTCTCGATTACGGTGAGTCCAAATATGCCCTGCGGATGCTGGCAGAATGCTACCTGAATGAAGAGAACCAGGAAGCGGTTTATGGTGTTTGGGAACGGCTGGTCAAGGTAGACTACGAAGAAGCTGACATCGCTAAGGATCTGGCTGAATATTATGAAAAACAGGGAAAGACCGAAGAAGCTATCGATTACTATAAAAAAGCCCTGCACCGCTATGTAAATAAAAAACTCTTTACCAATGTCCGTGAAATTTGGGCAAAATTGCTTGAGCTTTGCCCTAAAGAGCTGGATTTCTTCCTCCATGTACAGAGAAAGGTGGCAAAGAATATCAGTGAGGACAAGGCTGCCCTGCTGCTTCAGGAACTGTACCAGGTCTATAAACAGCAGAAAAAAATTGATACCGCCATCGAAATACTTAAAATAATTCTTACCTACGATGAACGGGACTCACTGGCGAGAAAAGAATTAGTTGAATGTGTCCGTGAAAAGTATGCTAAACATAGTCAGTTAGAAGAATATATAAAAATGTCCAACCTGGCTCAAAGCTGGCGGAATGTGCATGAGGCAATTGCAGACTTTGAAAAACATATTGCCTTTGATACGGGCAATTTTGTATTCCACCGCACCTGGGGCGTTGGTCGAATTGCAAAAGTCGTTGGTGATGAAATAACCATTGATTTTGCAAAAAAGCGGGGACACACCATGTCTCTTAAAATGGCGGTCAGCGCGCTCCAGACCCTGGCAAAGGACCATATATGGGTCCTTAAGGCTACCCAGAAAAAAGAAAAACTGCATGAAAAAGTTAAGGATGATATTGCCTGGACCCTTAAAATTATTATCCGCAGTTTTGATAATTCCTGCGATATGAAACGAATAAAGGCCGAACTTGTACCAGGGATATTATCTGCCGGCGAATGGACAACCTGGAGTACGAAAGCACGGGATATCCTTAAATCGGATCCTAATTTTGGTGTAAATCCCGATAAGATTGATGAATATATCGTCCGCGAACGGCCTATCAGTGTAGAGGAAAAGCTGTTCAATCAGTTTAAGGCTGAACGGAATTTCTTTGACCGTCTGCAGACCCTGAGAGACTTTCTTGCAGTTGGGGATACGGAACCGGATTCTGAATATTTTTCGGAGATGTTTAACTCCTTTGCGGGCTACCTTAAGTCCTACACTCAGGTGAATGAACAGGTTATTGCATCATATCTGTTTGTAAAAGACCTGGTTGGACGGTTCCCCTATCTCAATACGGGTCTGCAATTCAATTTTGTAGAATTATTTGAGGAGATTGAGGACCTGCCAGGTCTTTTTAACGCCCTTAAGGATTCCAAGCTTAAAGAAGAATTTCTACATCATATCAAGCTATTTATCCCTAATTGGGCTGATATTTATATTCAGCTCTTCCCCTATGCGCTTTCCAATTCAATCATTACCACCCTTAAAAAGGAAGGGTATGAACAAAAGCTGGTTTCAATGGCTGCATACATTTTTGAGAACTATCGTGATTTAAATAATCGTGAAGCGGTGGTATGGCTCTTTAAAAATGTAAGCCAGGAGGACTGGTTTGAAAAAACTGGTTTAAGTTTTGAAAAACAGTTAATTACCCTCATCCACATCCTCGATTTAACCTACCGGGAAATTGAAAACCACCGGGAAACAACTGAAAACAGGAAAATTAACAAACAGGTTCATACCATACTCTTTAAAGATGGTGTATTGGATGAATTCATCGACCGGGTAGATACGGATACAATTACCCGCATTTATACCTTAATCGATGATGTAAAGGATCTGGATCCGGCACTTAAAATGAAGCTTCGCAACCGGATTCTGGATAAACATCCGACCTTTAAATTCTTTGGTTCAGAAGAAAAAACGGTTATTTCCAGAGGTCTCATTGTTACTTCCAGCAAATACCAGGAAAAGCAGCGGCAGCTACAGCATATCATGGAAGTTGAGGTGCCCGCAAACTCAAAAGAAATTGGGTTTGCCCTCTCGCTTGGCGACCTCCGTGAAAATGCCGAATATAAGGCTGCCAAGGAAAAACAGGAAATACTTAATGCGACAGTGGCTAAACTTAAGGACGAGATTGAGCGGGCCCAGATTTTTGATCCTTCCGCTGTAAACACAAGTCGGGTATCCTTCGGCACCGTTGTAGTGCTTCATAATGAAAGCAAGGGGATTGAAGAAACCTATACAATCCTTGGGCCCTGGGAATCCGACCCGGATAATAACATTATTTCTTATCTGTCACCCTTTGGTGGCAGCATCCTGAACCGAAAGGTTGGAGAGCAGTTCGAATTTTCCATCAATGATACCAAGATTAAATATACCGTTAAATCAATAAAAGCCGCAGATTTAAAGTAAAAGAGGATACTGAATTACAGTTGCATAGTAGCATGTGCAATTGTAATTCAGTTTTATTACAAGCGAAAAAGTAGGAAAAGGGCAATGAGAAAACGAAACATAGCAATAGTGCTCTGCTTGCTTATTACAGGTTTCATTTTTGGAAATGACCAGGGAGCTATTGACCTGGTAGTAGTACTAGACACATCTGCTAGTATGTATGCCCATAATAAACAAGTCTCTGAATATGTAATTGGACCTTTACTTAAGGATTTTTTACGTTATGGAGACACCTTTCATCTTATCTCCTTCTCATCAACTGCAAAAACTGAAATTTCCCGCAAAATTGAAGGCATAGGTGATATCGAAACTATTATGGGGCGGCTTTTATTATTGTATCCCCTGGATAAATATTCTGATATCATTGCTGCCCTGCAGTATACGAGCCGTTATTTGAATGATTTACCAGAAAACAGATCTAAAACAGTTGTTTTCATCACCGACGGTGATCATTCGCCTGCGCCTACAAGCCCAAATGCGGGGCTAAGTGCTGAAAATTTACAAATAGCTATCAGCGATGCCTCTGCGAAATTAAAGGGGAATGGCTGGATATTTTACTATATCAGGGTTCCTCAGGATCTGACATCTAAGACAAACTCGGTTCGAAAACCTGCAACGAGTACTAGTGGAACCCAATCTACAGAAAGTGCTGCATCGTCATCGTCAGGCAGGACCAATGAGACAACAAAAACTGAACCTGTAGAAAATAATGCTTCAAAACCGGCATCACAAACAGGAGGGGTAAAGGATGTATCGCCCGTAGTGGCCCAGGAATTGAATATACCTGTCACAGATCTTAATCCAGACCAGGGTTCAGAAATTATCAGCACAACGATTGGTGCAATTTCTGTTGAATTTCCTGATGCGGTGGGCAAGGTAACGAGGGACTTTTCAGTTCCAATTCGAGTAAAGAATCCTTCCCCTAATACGGTATATCTTGAAACAAAGGCTATTTTAGTAGAAGGTATAGATCGTCAGAGAAAAAAATCCTTTAAAGAAATTCTTCCCCGGTCAGAATCGGTTCTCAATTTATTTATAGGTCTACCTGAAACATATCAGCCCGGTGCCGTCACACTCCGTATTGAGCCCCAATTTACCGGATCCATTCGTATCAATCCACCAAGCGCACTTGTCAGAGCAGATATAGTAAATGATACATTATCCAGTTTGATGCTTAAAATTGTACCCTTGCTTCTTTTAGCCGGGGGTATTTTATTGGCAGCAGTTTTAGCAGTCCTCATCATCCTTGTCCTGCGAAGACTTCAAAAAAATCCTGGTATTGCGATGGCAGAGGCAATGCATACACCACAGGAAACAATTTCAAAGCCCGTACTAAAGGATCGTTCCGAAAAACAAATACAAAATCTATCGGAACAGGAAAAAGATACGAGTACTGTGGAACTTATGGCTGAATTTGCCAAAAAGAAAGCAGAAGAAAAACAGCAGGAATCCTCACTCATCAAATCCGCCGGTGTGGAAACAAAAAAGCACGACAGCAAAATACGTACCGCCATTGTGCCACGCATGTCTGCTTTGCAGGATAATTCCGGTTCTGTAGCAGCTAAACCATCACTGATTATAGAACCAAATCTTTCTATTCGCCGTGCCACTGGACGCATTATGCTCAATCTGTTTGTCCAGGATCAGAATACCGCTATAGGGAAACGCAATGTTCATCTTATGAAAGCTGGTCACCGGCTTACCCTTGGGGGTCATAATTCAGATTTTCTGATTTTCCTTGTACCTATTCCCCATCGCATTGCGGATGTTCATTTTGATGGTGAGCAGCTTACTCTTATACCCAGGCGGCCGGAATTCTTTCCCGAAACAGGGGCAGAGCCAATATATGACTGTGTGGGAAAGACAATTCATCTTAAGTCTGCTAAGGGTTATGATCTTTACATCCGGTTTGAAAAGTACCAGGATCCGCTGCAAACCTTGAACAGCTTCCTCAGATCAATAGAAATACCGGGTAAAGAAATAAAAGACACGCTTAATTCATAAGGCTTAAGGCCTTAAGGCATCATGCTACGGCCTTAGGCCTTAGGCTGTAAGACTAAGGCTGTAATCCTAAAGCATCTATGGTTTCCCTTGCCTTTTGGGCAAGGGAACCATATTTTTTTTCGTCCAACAGGGGTTTTATAAGATCTACCAAATCAGTGAAGTGGTTATTTTTTACTAATTGTAATCCGTATGCAAGTTCAACCACATCGGTGGATCCTAATAGTTCTTTGGCAATATTTTTTAAATTAGTAGCCCTGCCATCACCCAGGACCTTTGCAAGACCAGATTGAAGGGCCTTTTGCTTTTGTTGTTTTGCTTCCTGATAGACTCTAATAATATCAGGACTATATTTTGCACCATCAATCGACATGAGCATTTCTGCGGATACAACTTTAATAGCATCGGGAGTATTCTTTTTATTAAAGAGGTCAAACAATGCTGAACTTGCCTCAGCATTTGCTATTTGTCCCAGTGCCTTCACTGCGGCTTCTTTTACTGCCACAACCTCATCGTTTTCTGCCCTGAATTTAAGATAGGGTACGGCGCTTGATAATTTTCGTTCTCCTGCGGCTTTAGCCGCTGCAAGACGGGTTTTATAAAATGAATCCCGGAAAGCTTCTAAAATTGTATTTTCTACTTCTTTCCCGGAGAAGGGCCCTAAAACAGAAATTGCCGAGGCTCTTACATTGGGATCCGAATCTTTAACCCCTTTTATAATAGCATCAAGTCCCCTTGAATCTTTAATTTTTCCCAGTGATTCCAGGGCGGTCATTCTGCGAAAGGGTCGCTCATCTGGATTTGTAGCAATATCGGAGATAAAATCGACCGCCTCCGCCAGACCGGTCTCCCCCAAAGCAAAAAGGATTGCATTCTTATCGTCATCTGCGGGGTCCTTTGTTTTATAATAATTCATTAAAAAATCTAACAGCTTTTTTTTATCTTCCGTACTACTATTACTTCCAATTTTACCCATAGCACGGATTGCAGAGTTGATAAAGGATTTATCTTCGGTCTCCAATATATCCTGTAAAGGTTTTAATGCTTCCTGAGCCTTTACTGCACCAACATAATCAATAGCACTGCGTACCGTTTCTTTTTGTTCATCATACCGATTTTGTATGATTTCTACAGCCCGCTCTTCCAAACCCGATTTATTTTGATCTGCAAAAAATGAAAATACACCGGTCAATATTTTAACATTTTGTGTCACCTTCACAATCTTTATGAGCTCATCATTAAGGTAGGTCGCATTATCCTTTTTAAGAGTAGCGATAAGGTTAGCAATTTCCGTCTCCGTACCATACCGTATGATATCCCGCTGTTTATCCATTAATGATTGTTCCTCAGAAAATAATGGCGAAATAAGAAGCAGACACAGTATAAAAAACAGCGGTTTTCTCAGCATCTTATGCCCCCTTGCCTTGCATATAGGAAGCCAGAAAATCTTTTTTAAAGGCTTCATAACGATTTTCATTAATCGCTTGACGGGCAGAACGGATAAGATCGTGAAGGAAGTATAAATTATGATAGGAGGCTAAAATTGATGAAAGGATTTCCCCTGTACGATACAGATGTCGCAGATAAGATCTGCTGTAATTTCGGCATACCTTACAGTTACATGCTGCATCTATAGGATTAAAATCGAACTCATATTTTTCTTTTTTAATGGTAATGGGTCCCTGTCTTGTAAATAACAGTCCATTTCGGGCTGTTCTGGTGGGAAACACACAATCGAACATATCTATACCCTGCTCTATAGCTTCGAGTATAAACTCCGGTGTACCAATCCCCATCACATAGCGGGGCTTCTGTTCTGGCAAAAATGAAGTGGTAATGGCAAGATATTCAGAAAAAACCTCAAAGGGTTCTCCTACCGAAAGCCCTCCGATTGCAATACCGGGTGTGTCTGCAGCAATAACCGATTCTGCACTGCGTTGCCGAAGATCCTTATAAAAATTCCCCTGTACAATAGCAAAAAGTTTTCCCTGGTAAGATCCATCCCTCGTAACTTCTTCCCAAGTGGTTTTTGCCCGTTTCAGCCAGTTGTCGGTAATTTTTAGTGCCTTTTCTGCATCCTTATATTCTGTTCCCCAACTGGTACAGACATCCAATTGCATTTGTATATCACTGCCTAAAATACTTTGAATTTCGACAACCCGTTCTGGACTGAGCAGATGATAAGACCCATCTATATGGGATCGGAATTTTGCTCCCGCTTCAGTGATTTTTCGGAACGGGGCGAGTGAAAAAACCTGGAAACCGCCCGAATCAGTAAGTATATTTTGATCCCAATGCATGAATGTATGGAGCCCGCCGGCAGCATTAATGACTTCAGTTCCAGGACGCAAATAAAGGTGATAGGTATTTGATAGTATTATTTGAAACCCGATTTCATGGAGATCGTCTACGGTAATGGCTTTTACGGTTCCATTGGTACCCACCGGCATGAACACTGGAGTTTCTACAGGTCCATGGGTTAGCTGTAAAATACCTGTTCTGGCTTTGCTTGAAGCATCCCTATGTAATAGGGTAAAAATAGTTTCTGCCATCTTATATTCCTTTTATGTTCGTGCAAATCGTATCATGATTATACCGATTACAATAAAAATAAAAACAGGGGCCCAGGCCCCAGCGAGGGGTGGTATATAAGACAATTTAGCGAGCATGGTGGAAATCATCTGGGCTACATAATAAATAACTGCCGACACGAGACTGGAGAGCAGGCTCATTAACAGAACATTCTTCTTAAAAAAGCCCCCTAATGACAGTGAAAGCAGAATTACGATGAAGGGGGTAACCGCGAAGGCATAACGTTTATAGAGATCCGTAAGGGCAGATACAATGGGTAACCCTGCCCGTTTAAGATCCTGAATATATAATGCTGCCTGAGCTGCGGACAATTCCTCCACATCAATCGCACTACGTCGGAATGTTCCCGGCTTTTCCATAAAGTGCATTGCTTCAGGCAAAATAGATGCGATAAAGGTATCACCATCCCAATGATACATAAGGGGATTTTCAAGAGACCATTCAGTGCCATCCCAAAGGGCTTTCCTGGATCGAATAATACTCAGAAGTTCCCCTGCAGCATTGCGTTCAATAATTGTGAGTCCATTCAGACTTTGTTCTTCATCATTATAAAAATCTACCACATATACCAGACGTCCCTCTTCGGTTTTCACTACCACATCAGAATTGCTTCCTGTATTTTGCTGATGCAGTAATGTACGAGAAAGACTTTTTTTTGCCTTAAGAGTAGGAAGAACAATCATATCATCAAAAAAGAAAGAAACTATCGATAGACAAAGACCCAGCACAATAACAGGGAAAGCTGCATTCCATAGCGGTATTCCGGAAGTAAAGATAATAGTCAATTCATTTTTGGAATAGAGCTCCCCGAATGCATAGGCGATAGAAAATAACAATGAAATAGGCAATGCATAGGAAATACATTTGGGAATATAGAGTATTACTACCATTCCAATGGAACTGAGTGGTGCTTCATAGGATAGATATTTCCATAGGTTAGCAAAAAGATCTATTAATGAGAGAAGCAATACAAAAAATAACAGGGCTGCAAAGAAAATTGGAATAACCTGTCGAATGATATATCTATGGAGAATCATCGCCTTATTCGCTCCAAACCTAATATGGTTCCTACGCTAATAGCCATGATATTTGGCAGCCACATAGCCCAAAACGGTGAATATCCAAACCGGCTGCCAATGGTCTGACCTCCTATGAGTAATGCCCAGTACAGTACCGCAATAAGAAGCCCAAAACCAAACCCCACAGTCTGCCCGCTTTTACGCGCAAAAAGACCTAAAGGAATTGCGAGAAAAACAAAAGAGATTGCACCAAATGGTATAGAAAACTTTTTATAAAATTCAAGTTTATAAATTTTTAAATTTCGATCCTCCCCAATATCCTGCAGATTTTTCAGATCATTAGATAATGTTGTCTTCTGTTGAGAAATTGTATTCCAATCGATTTGTTGTTCAGTGGTATTTCGAATTAAACGTTCTATACGCAAAGCATTTTCCAAGATTACATATTTTTTATTCTCAATTCTGTCATTTACCGCCTTCTGTTTATTAATAATTTCCTTCCAAACATCGGCAGAGCTCATTTCCCGGGGCCCTATAGAACCAAAGACCTGGCTGATATTAGATTGTGAAATTGAATATTGAAGCACCCTTGAGCGGGCATAATCGTAATCGAGACGATTACTGTCCTTGAAGGTCTGCATAAATGCATTATAGAGATTAATCGTTAAGTCAGTTTGTGCCGTATTGGAAAGAAGTTCCGTATGTTTTGCTGTGATTATACGGCGCTCTCCATCGCTGGTTCTATCAATAATGATGACATTATCTATTTTTTTTCCGGATGCTTCACCGGTAATAATCATGGTATCTTTGTAGCGCTTAACCGTATTGGATTCCAATTCTAATGCAGGGCTTGCTATGAGGATCTTGCGATATAATTTTCCAAACTCCAGGGTGCCGATCGGAAGCAGAATATCATTAGCAATGAATGATACTATGGATATAAGTAAACCCAGCACAATAACAGGTATATAGAGGGCTTTATAGGAAAATCCAGAAGCTAAAAGGACAAGCACCTCATTGTCTGAGGATAAACGGCCTATGGCCATGAGGATACCAACCAGTGCTGCAAAGGGGGCTGCCATGGCGACAATAGCCGGTAATGAGTAAAGGAGCAGAAGCAACACTTGATTAAAGGGTACTCTTTTCGAAAGGATTTCTTCTGCCATCAGTAACAATTGGTTGATAAAAAATATAAAAAAGAAAAAAAGAAAGGCAACTAAAAATGAGAACGAAGCTTCAGTAAAAATATAACGAAAAAGAGTTCTGGATAAACCCCGGGAATTTCTGCTCATAGGTAGATGCCTGAGAGTCCCTTAGTTTGAATCTGCTCTAAACAGCGAATAAATCGCTTCTCGGCAGCTTTTGGTCCTGCGCCAAAAATAACAGGTGGATGATCTAAAAACAATCCAAGACTTTTTTGAATATCCGGTAATTCTATTGATTTAATGATTTCAATAGCCTCGTTACAGGTTACTATTTTGCTATTATACAGGGCCTGCCTTGCAAGGCGCCGCATTTTATATTCCACATCCTGAGCAGCTATGGTAATCATTCCCGCTAAATGGGACTTGGCGTTAATTATTTCCTCATCTGTAAAGCCATGGTCAATTATTTTTTGTAATTCAGCATGTATCCGTTCCATGACTTCCTCCGTATTAGAAACCGCACAGGTTCCATAAATAGAAAACATGGAACAATCTCTAAATAGATTAGGACTGCTATATATTGTATAGCAAAGACCGAGCTCCTCCCTCAGTTTTTGGAACAACCGGGATCCCATGGCATCTCCCAGGGCAGCATTGGCTATTTCAAGGGCATAGTAGTCCCTGTCATCAATATGTTCAGGACCGCTCAGGGCATAGTAAATCTGAACATATTGAGATTGTATAACATGATAGGGAACACCATGTACATTCGGTTCATCTGGCTTATTATTGATGGGCTGCTCTGCTTTAGCATTTAGTAATGGTTCAAAGGATTTGATGACCGATTCTGGTGAAATGCCCCCCGCAACGGTAATAAGATGGGGTTTCCCCTTAAATTGTGTTTTATAATAGTTAAAAATCTGGTCCCGATCTTTATTTTTTATATCCCCTACGGTTCCCCCAATAGGCCGAGCTAATGGATGGGTACCCCAATAGCGCTGAGCAAAGGCATCGGCGGCGACTTCCTCCACATCATCTAGGGTTGCAACTATCTCATTTTCTATGACTACCAGTTCACGATTAAATTCATCTCTGTCAAAACGCGCAGAGGTAAGAATATCGGATAAAATATGGGCCGCTTCAGCAAAACCACTAAGCGGAATGGTAGAATGCAGGGCCATGGTTTCCCGTTCTGTGAAGGCATTTACAAGACCGCCCATGGCATCAAAACGTCGGGCGATCTGGGTGGCGGATAGGGTTTCTGTTCCCTTAAAGAGCATATGTTCAATGATATGGGTCGCACCGGCCAGTTCAACTGGTTCATCACGGGATCCATGGTTGTACCAGACACCAACGGCCGCAACATCCGTTGCGGCCGTTGACTCAACGAGGAGCCGGAGCCCCCCGTTAAAGGTTGTATCGAAAATCAATTAACCTCTCCGGCCCTGTTTTTCATCTCCAGTGGCTTCGATTGCATCAATATACGATAGGTTCAGGCGACCCATCTTATCAATTTCGAGAAGTTTCACCGGTATATGCTGGCCTTCCTTAACCACATCGGTAACATTGGCAATCCGCTGCCGAGACAGCTTGGAAATATGACAGAGCCCTTCCTTGCCGGGGAGAATTTCGACAAAGGCGCCGAAATCCATAATCCGCTTCACTACACCATCATAAATACGCCCAACCTCAGGGTCTTCTACAATACCAATAACAGCCGCCCGGGCATCCTCAGCGTTTTTCGAGTTTTTCCCGTAAATAGTGACGGTTCCATCATTTTCAGTATTGATGGTTACCCCATATTGTTCACAGAGGGCCTTAATAGTTTTGCCCCCGGGACCGATGAGGGCACCGATTTTATCCGTATCAATTTTCAGTGTAACAATTTTCGGTGCAAATTCACTGATATTTTCGGTGGGCTTATTCAAGGTCTGGTTCATGATGGAAAGAATGTGGAGCCGTCCCCGTTTTGCCTGATCCAGGGCCTTTCGCATGATCTCAGGGCTTACTCCTGCTATCTTAATATCCATCTGGAAACCCGTAATACCGTCTTCAGTACCGGCAACCTTAAAGTCCATGTCACCCAGATGATCCTCTTCGCCGAGAATATCCGACAGGACCGCATAACGGCTTCCATCGGTAATAAGACCCATGGCAATACCAGCGACGGGCTTTTTCATGGGGACCCCAGCATGAAGCATAGACAGGGTACCACCACAGACGGTTGCCATAGAAGAAGAACCGTTAGATTCAAGAATTTCCGAAACCACACGGATTGTATAGGGGAATTCTTCTTTAGAAGGAACCATGGCTTCCAGGGACCTGCGGGCCAGGTTTCCATGGCCGATTTCTCGGCGGCCTGTTCCCAAGCGGCCTACTTCGCCAACCGAGAAGGGCGGGAAATTATAGTGAAGAATAAATCGTTCCCTTTTATCCCCATCGATATCATCAAAAATCTGTTCATCAAAGACAGTTCCCAAGGTGGTTACTGCCAGAGCCTGAGTTTCACCCCGGGTAAAAAGGGCAGAACCATGGGTGCGGGGAAGAACCCCAATCTCACAGGTGATAGGTCTGATATCTTCGGTTCCACGACCATCAACCCGAATACCCCGTTCAAGAATGGATGTACGAAGTATTTCGTATTCCATTTCTTCAAAAAGGGCATTAAATTGTTTCATCTGTTTTTCATCGGCGAGCTGTTCCGCATATTGGGCAGCCAGGTCATCTTTTACGGCCTTAATTGCGGCGGATCGCTCATGCTTTCCCTTAACAAAACAGGCTTCCTGCATTCTTGGGAAGGCTGCAGCACGGATTGCGTCCCGATTCTGAAGCACCGTCTGAGATTCCAAGAGCGGAAGCTTCTCTTTTCCGGCAAGTTCCCGAAGCCTTTCCTGGAGATCACAGAATTGAATAATTACCTGGTGGGCTTTTTCAAGGGCGGCAATCATAAGATCTTCTGATACTTCCCGGCCGCCCCCTTCTACCATGGTAATTCCATCCCTGGTTCCAGCTACGACGATTTCAAGATCCGATTTATCAATCTGATCATAGGTGGGGTTAACAATAAGTTCATCACCGATTGCACAGACCCGTACTCCCGCAATGGGACCATTAAAGGGAATGTCGGAAATATGAACCGCTGTGGAGGATGCTAAAATTGCAAGAATATCTGGAGGATTTACCTGATCCGCAGAAACTGTGGTGGGAACAACCTGGATGTCACGTCCAAAACGTTTATCAAAGAGGGGCCGCATGGGCCGATCAATAAGACGGGATACAAGGATCTCCTTGTCCTTGGGCCGCCCCTCACGCTTAATAAAACCGCCGGGAATTTTCCCCGCCGCATAATATTTTTCATTATAATCGACGGTGAGGGGGACATAGTCTAAATCCTCTTCGCCGCTGCTTGACGCACAGACTGTGGCGATTACCGCAGCACCAGCATATTGGGCAAATACTGCACCATTAGCCTGTTTTGCCATTCTTCCGGTTTCGAGGATTAATTCCTCTCCACCAATTTGCATTGTTACTCTCTGTACCATACGCTTCCTAACTTATTTAAACAGATAATACTATCTGTCAAACGGATCATTTGAACCAAAACAGGTTCAACATCTCTCTGTTATAGGGTATAAAAATAAGCAGAAATACTTATTTTTATACCCTATGGATAAAAAAAGCCCGGCGTCGACCGCGCACCGCGCCATTTCGACAGAACCGGGCTTTTTGCAAAACTATTTGCGGATTCCCAATTCCTTGATTAAGGAGCGGTATCCTTCCAGATTGGTCCGCTGCATATATTTCAGTAAACGCCGTCGCTGGCCAACCAGTACCAGAAGTCCCCGCTGTCCGGATTTATCCTTCTTGAATTGTTTGCAGTGTTCAGTCAGCTGTTTAATCCGTTCGGTCAAAAGAGCAATCTGAACTTCCGTGGCGCCCGTATCCTTTTCGGATTTACCAAATTTGGTAATAATTGATACGGTGTCCTGTTTTGTTAATGCCATATACAATTCTCCTTACAAACTACTATAGCAGTTATATTTGCTAAATACAGCATACAGGCTGTGGAGAGTAAAACTCCAGCCTTACAAGGAATTTAGATTTTGCATCCACACGGGTAACCGGCCTTCAGGCGACAGTACCTGTACAATAGGGGTATCCATGAAATATATAAGGCTCACTCCCTGGGGTTAGAGGGAAAGTCCCCTTAATATACATCTGGTTCCGCCCGATTAACAGTACGGCCTCAACGAGGTACGCTTACGTTAATCCGGTGCAGTTTGCCATAAAACTGCTGCGAAAAACCCATTCTATTGACAGATATTGCAGATTTCCGTGTCCTTAAGAAAATCGACAAATTCCTTCCTGATTAGTTTACTGAATTTCAAGGAAAAGTCAATGAGGATATACATGCCTATATGTTCCACCTGTTTCTATAAGTGCGAGAAGCCGGTTATTTTCAGCAAAAACACCCATAAGCTCGGAATCATTTCGCACCCCATATTTTGTAAGGATGGGACCCAAGGGTCTTCCTTGTAAAATATAGGGGGTATCCGAAGCATCCAGGTGTAGCACGGGAATCTTAAGTTGATAAAATAACTCTGGACTTACCGGCTTTAAAGCCCCTTGAATTGCATCCATGCCCAGTTCTCCAGAATCAGGGCTAATCGCATCCTTACTATTAAAGGGCCCAACAGCTACTCTCTTGAGTGACTCCAGGTAGGCACAGGACCCGGCTGCTTTACCAATGTCCCGGGCTAAGGCGCGAATGTAGGTTCCCTTTGAACAATGAATCTTTATTGTTACTCTAGACTCAATAACATCAAGCACTTCTATAGAATAGATGGTAATTTCACGGCCTTTCATTTCTACCGCCTGTCCAGAGCGGATCCGTTCAGAAGCCCGCTG
>ERZ795047.1383-NODE-1383-length-25994-cov-4.133814_pt1 | contig 25994 bp, 21 predicted proteins | sample MGYA00375131_ERZ795047 | MGnify/ENA primary metagenome ERZ795047 (study PRJEB30176, sample SAMN05720228) | activated sludge metagenome | isolation source: Anaerobic digester | place: Japan | collected 2015-05-20 ...
CCAGTGCCTCTCCACATCCTCCCCCACGCTTTTCTCTCTGAAAAGTATTCCCGTAGGAGAAAGAGATGAATTGTCACAATGCAGAAAACTACTATATTCCATGGGAATTTCAATATCATTAAGCGGATTAACCTGACCCCAGAGCCCCCCGGTAGCCCTGGCCAGAACAGGAGTCCCGTTTAGAAAGGCCTCAGTTACAGAACCGAAGGGTTCATAAAAAGAGGGCATAATGAAAAATGATGACCCACGCAGAAAAAGAGCATACTGCTCATTTGTAATCCTGAAAGGAAAGATCACAATCTCACCTTTTCTCTCTTCCGCTGCTGCTTTAAAGAAGGAAAGGTTTTCCGGGTTGCTGCCCGATGATGGACAGAAAATCAGTCTGGCCTTTCCCTTTGGCAGTCTCTTAAAAGCATGGAAAACCACATCATAGCCCTTCTGCATCAGATCGAGACGCCCAAGCATCACAAAAATTGGTGTTCTACGATCATTCTCAGACAACTCCAGATTGCCTATTGAACCTGGATGAGCCATCATGCGACTTAACTCTTCCCTCAGGAGTCCTCTGTGCATCTCCTTCTTAGAGGCAAGATCTGCAAAAATCTGTTTCTTGCCCTTCTTTAAGAGACTCTGCTCAAACGGTCCTCTGCCGGAGCCAAATACTCCGTTTTCAATCCCGATAGGCGGGTTTTTTGAAAAAAGGTTCTGAAGGTGGTTAACAAAAACGCCTCTTTGCAGGGGATCGTGACAAAGCTCATGAGCAAAGACCGTGCTTACTGTTGTCAATGGACCGCTGAGCATCGGAAGTGAGCATTGAAGAACAGTGTCGCCGGGGATCTGTTTTCCGAAAAACATCAGTTTGTGCCTCTTACCAATCGCAGCATCGTAACTGTTATGAAGCGTAAGGACAGTCCTTGCATGCTCCAGAAGCCCGCTGATCACTGCAAACCTGGAGGTGACAGCTACAGGTGCAGTTTCCCAGTCATGGCAATGGATTATCAGGTTTTCTTTTATACCCAGTTTGTTGAGCACAAAGGGAACCGCAGCCGCAAATACAAGAGAATCGAGAAGGAGAAACTCCGGTTCCGGGTAAGAATATGGATTATCTCCGGCAGTAAACTGTTTCTCTACATCGATGTAATAAGTGGGAATAGTCTGACGTCTGTCCCTGAAACACCTGATTTTTCCTGTGTAAGCACAGAGATGAAAAACTGTGAAAGGGAAACACTCCTCAAGCTCATTTTCCTCTATAGCCTTCTTTGCTGCCACCGAAGCGTGAAAAGGAGAGAGTACAATAACCTGCTCCCCTGCCGAAACCAGAGCATCAGGCAGAAAACGGTTCACTGCTGTCAAACCACCGAACTGCACCAGACGATTCTCAAATGAGAGATAGACTATCCTGCGGTGGGACATGTTAAAAGTCCTCGCTGACCTCTCAAGGCAGTCGATCTCATTCTGAGGGAAATAATCATGCAGACTGCTTCTCAGAGGAACCCAGCTCTCAAGCCTGAGCCTGAAAATATGTTCAAATCTGTCAATTTCCTTTTTCATCAACCAAATACTTCTCCAACTCTGTCCCTGGCTCAACTTCCGTCCTCTTCACATCAGATAGTCCCCAGAGCAGACCTGCCAGTGCCGGCAGAATTATGTTCATCAGAAGAACCATTGTCGATGCTCCAAACGCGACAATGGCGATTGAATCCTCAGGAAGAAAGGACGGTACATTTTTCAGAAATAAACCAAAAGTATACTCTCTTACACCTATGTTAGCTATGGAAAAAGGCAGAAAAACCATCATGGCATAAGCCTGAGCCGCAACCAGAGCACCCGAATGAAACGCAACTCCTCCAAACATGCTGAAAAGCAGTGATGTCTGAATGAGGAGAAATATTTGTGCCGCAAGGGAATATAATACCGCCCTGTTCCATCGCATTCTGACCAGATCAGAGATAAAATCATTTAAGAACCCGGATACCATGATCACTTTCTGAGAGCTGCTTCGTGAACGGACAACCCTCAACAGAAAATAGACAACTGGTAAAGATATAATAATCAGAGCTAATGCAGCCAGAAATACCAGAGGCGGTAATCTGCCGGTTGCAACAATCTGAAATACAGCGGCAATCATCCCGAAAACAATAGTAGCTGCAAGCACAAAGAACCTGTCAACAGCCACAGCGATCACAGAGGCCCCTTTTCTTGTCTTGTCCAGTGAAAATCCCCTGAAGAACTCCCCGGTACGTCCGGGAGTTATAAAAGCAAGAAGATTTCCCCACAAAAGTGTTTTCAGCGCGTCTTTTTTTCCGCAGTTAAATCCCTGGTATTCGAGAACTCCGACCCACCGGAGCATCTGCAGATACAGGGATACGATGCCGCATAAAAAAGCCAGACACAAAGGAAGCGGATCTAACTTGACAAAAAGAGCAGTAATCTGTCCCGGCTTTATACTCCTGTTGACAAGATAAACAAAAAGCAGTGTAAGCAGAATCCTGAATACAATTCCGGTTCTCCTGTCCCGAAGAACAGAACCTGCCCGGAAAAATATTTTTTCTACTGTCAATTGCATGATACAAACCGGTTATTCATTTCAGTTATTCCCTTTCAGGCGGTCTCTCAGAGCATGTTTATCGCGTCAACATCGATTGTAAGCCTGACCGATTTTGGTAAACCACTTATTCTGCGGCGCAGTTCAAGAAGTACCTTGTTCATTTTTCCGGGGAAACGCGTCTTTATCAGAATAGAGTATCTAACCTCGTTAGCGATTCTTTCCAGCACTGCCGGAGAGGGCCCAAGTACCTCAAGATCATCTCCTCCCGATTTCCGGAGAAACAGAGCCATCTCCCTGATTTTTTTACTTACCTCCGCTTTTTCCTTACCTGAAACTACTATTCTTGTCAACTTACCGAAGGGGGGATAGCCCAGCTCCTTACGGAATTCGATCTCTCTCTCATAGAAACCGGTATAATCATGCCTCTGAGCAGCCTTGATAGCCGTCTCTTCCGGAAAGTAAGTCTGGATAATTACTTTTCCACTGGAATCGGACCGCCCTGCCCTCCCAGCTACCTGTGAGAGAAGTTGAAATGTCCGTTCAGAAGCCCTGAAATCGGGTAAATGCAGCCCTGTATCCGCCTGAATAACACCCACAAGCGCAACACTCTTGAAGTCCAGCCCCTTGGACACCATCTGCGTCCCCAGGAGTATATCAGCTTCACCTGCGGCAAATTTCCCGAGTATATCTATGTGGGCACCTTTTCTGCGGGTAGTATCCTGATCCATCCTCAGAATACGTGCAGACGGGAATTTCTCCCTTAAAGCCTCCTCTACCTTCTGTATCCCGGTTCCCTTGTACTTTATCTGCTCGCCTCTGCATTTGGGACAGGTATCAGGAGCTGGCTGCTCGTGATTGCAAAGATGACACTTAAGAGTAGTGTCATAACGATGATAGCGCAGATTTACAGAGCAGTTGGGACAGGTATACGTATGCCCGCACTCTTTACATATCAGTACTGTGGAAAAACCTCTCCTGTTGAGCAGAAGGATTATCTGACGTTTGTTCTCAAGACATCTGTTGATGGATGAAACAAGTGAGCGGGAAAAGAGGGTCCAGTTGTTATCCCTCTGCTCAGCACGCATATCGGTTATCTCCACCTCCGGAAGAGTCGCGGATCCGAATCTTCCGGTAAGTCTCAGAAGATTGTATTTGCCTGTCTGCGCGTTATAGTAACTCTCAAGACTTGGCGTAGCGCTACCCAGCACAACAAGAGCCTTCTGATAAAGCCCCCTCATCACTGCCACATCACGTGCGTTGTATCTGGGATCAGTGTCACTCTGTTTATAACTCGGATCGTGCTCCTCATCAACGATAATCAACCCGGGATCCTGCATCGGTGCAAGAATAGCGCTGCGGACACCAATCACTACCCTTTTTTTGCCCATCACAATTTCCTGAAGGCTGTCCCTGCGCTCCCCGTCAGACATGTGACTGTGAATAACTGCTATCACATCCCCCAGAGCGGACTTGAACCTCTGGATTGTCTGGGGTGTAAGCGAGATTTCAGGTACAAGGATTATCACTCCCTTACCGGTTTTAAGTATCCTGGAGGCCAGTTCAATGTAGACATGGGTTTTTCCGCTTCCGGTAATCCCGTGGAGAAGAAAAGGTGAGCCGGGAGAGTTTAAATCCCTGATAACCGCGTCTACAGCCTGCTGCTGTTCATCAGTCAGGGTTACCTGCTGTTTACAGGTTTCAATCGACAGTTCACTTGCCTCACGAAGTACCTCTTTTCCCCTCTTCTGCAGGAAACCCTTCTTGTAAAGATAGGCTACAGCGGAACTTTTAATGCCGTGTTTTTTTTCCGCCTCTGCAGCAGTAAACTCACCGCAGGAAGAGAGTTTACGGAGTATTTCACGGTAGGATTCCTTGAGCGCTGAATCATCTTTGCCGCAGACTGAATAAACCTGAACGATCTTTGATTTTGAGGAGATCAGCCCTTTTCTGACCAAAGGTCGAAAAACCCTTCCCAAATCGCATTGATAATAGGAAGCTATCCATTCGTATAGTTTTATCAGAGTCTGATTCCCATCCGCCCACTGCCCCTGTCTGATCTCCAGAACCTCTTTCAGTTCGGGAAACTCCGATTTTTCCTTCAGCATCACAGCCACCCCCCAAGTTTTCCTGCTTTTCACCTCAACAAGAACAGGGGTTCCTGGCTTAACTTTTCCGTAGAATGCTTCCGGGACCCTGTAATCATACATACCCTGAATGGCTATGGGAAAAGCCACACAGACTACCGGGCGGCAGACAAAAGAATCACCAGAAAAGTATTGACTGATTTGAGATACCATTATATGTTTTTTATACCTGTTTTCAGAGCCCGGCGGGCAATCCTGGAACACTATAAATTACAGCCATCACAGCCATAAATCCAGAACTTTGCGGATTATGGTTTCATAGAGGTTTGATCCGTGCTCATTTCAGACAGTAAAAAAACTACAACAGGCAGTAAAACCAGTTTCTCAGGTCAGAACAATCCCCCCACTACAAGTCCGCTTATAAAAATTGAATTGCAGAATGATCTGATGTCTGCCGATCTGATCATTGAGCCGCAAGGCACCAATTCCCCAGACATTACCATAAGCACTCTTCTTATTGAGTTGCGTAAAAATGGCATTACTTATGGAATCGATGAGACAAAACTCAAAGAAGCTGTGCTGGAATGGAATAAATCAAAACAGAGATATGCAGTGGATGCTGTTGCCAGGGGGACATTACCGGAACCAGCATCTGTGGGTTGTTTTCAGTTTATAATCACTCGCATTTCCAAAGCTGAGGAGATAAAACGAGTACGTAAGGCAAAATTTTTCTGGCAGACAGGCCTGGCTGAAACAGCAGTGCAGAAAGTAACACCAGGAACCGTCATAGCAGAAAAGCAACCAAAAAAAGCTGCGGTTCCGGGCAAAAATATCAAAAATCAGCCGGTAATTGCGCAACAGGAAATAATTGGTTCCCTTCCTTTACTGGGTGATGGTGTTTATCTCTCCGATGATGGAACAAAGGTGATCTCAAAAGTTCAGGGAATCGCAGTAGTTGAAAACGACATAACAAGTGTGCTCCCCATCGATTTTAACGGCTCAGTTGATCTCTCGATCAGTTCAGATGAGATGACAGCAACACTGAATATCCATCCGGCCTTAAAAGATGGTTTGATGCCCTCTGAGGAGGAGATCAGATCTCTTATTACGCGGAGCGGCATTGTCTGTGGAATCGATGAGAGCAAGTTACAGGAACTCTTCACAAGTCTGTCCTCAGGAAAAGAAATACCCCTGGAACCTGTTGTTATCGCAACCGGTACTCTACCGGTAAAGGGAAAAGACGGCGAAGTGGTGTTTTGCTTCGACACCGAAAAATCATTGAAGCCCCGGCTTAATCCTGACGGCAGTGTTGATTATAAAAGCATCAGCATAATTACGCCTGTAAAAAAAGGACAGAAGCTGGCGACCCTGAGTGCTCCGAAAAAAGGAATTGAGGGCAGGACTGTTACGGGAAGAAAAATCGAAGCTGTCGATGGTAAACCAGCCAAACTGCCGGCGGGAGAAAATACAAAACCCGATCCGGATTATCCTGATTCTCTTTTGTCGGATATCGAGGGGTTTGTCCGTCTCAACGGTGATCTTATAGAGGTTGAAGAGGGACTCACAATTAACGGGAATGTCGATTTTTCAACCGGTAACATAAAGTATGACAGAGATGTTGTAATAAATGGCGATGTCAAGTCAGGGTTCGATGTTGACTGTGGTGGAGACCTTCAGGTCAGCGGTGCCATAGAGGATTCAAACCTGAAGGCCGGCGGCAGTGTTCTTTGCAGATATGGCTTTGTCGGCCAGGGAAAAGGAATTATCACCGCAAAAGGCAGTATAAATCTGGGATTCATGAAGAACCAGACAGTCAAGAGCTGGAAAAATGTAAGTATTGCCCGTGAAGCAATCAATTGCAACATTTTCGCCAGAGAAGCCATATTTATCTACGGCATGCCGCTCTCGGCAGCAGGAGGAGTGCTTACCGCACGCGATCAGATAGTGGTCAATACAGTCGGGAACCGCAGCGGGACAAAAACCCTGCTTGAGGTCGGAGTGGATTTTTCAAGGACCGAAGAACTGCAGAATGTCACAGAAGAGATAAACAAAGTAAAGGTAAATCTGGCAAAGCTGATAAAGTCACAGAAGGAACTCGATCAGATCCGGATCAGAAGACAACAGACTCAGAACACATCTGAGCTCATTGCAAAAATCGCCTACACTATCGATAAATATCAGGTACACTTGAGAAAACTAGAGGAGCAGAAGGAGTCAATTGAAAAGGCAGTCTATAATTTTTCCAGAGCCAATATAAAAATTAATCGTGGAGCTTTTCCGGGAACAGTGTTCAAGTTCGGAGGGCGACATTTACTTTTAAGGGAAGAGATAACCGGTTCAAAAACGGTCTGCCTGGTAAACCACGAGATAAAGATTATCTGAGAGGAATACATGAAAGAAGTTCTGCTTTCCAGTCTTGAAGCAGGTACAACAACCATCCAGGAATACTTCACCAGAGAGGGCGCAGTACTGATCCCCAGCGGAACATTGCTCTCTCAGGAATACCTGGAAAAAATGAAAGCACGCGGTATCGAGACTGTATACAGTAAAGAGATTCAGACCCCGGAATTAAAGGAAGACATCGAGGAGATCTATAAAAAAGCCAGACTTCCGGAACTTGCAGGAATCAAGCGTGGAAAAGAGGGCCTGATCCAGTTGATAAAAAGCAACAAGGGAACGGATCTGGACTCTCTGATAAAAGACGGAAAGAATCCTGACAAACCGTCAGGACCGATGCTGAAAGACAGCGCTCGTCAGGTTACAAACGGGGAAAGATCAGCACAGTACAAGGAATCGATCAAAGACATGTACCAGAGAGCCTTTCTCCGGATCAGGACAATTCTTGACTCTCTGGCCGAGGGAGAACTGGTTTCAGCGGAAGCGGTCAGATCCATATCCTGCCAGTTTGTCAATGTTTTCCTCACAGACAGGGATATCCTGCTAAACATCTCCGGAACCAAGCCTTCTGAGGGTGACTATGTTTACCACCACTCACTCAACGTCTGTATCCTGTCAATTTGCATAGCCGCATCATTCGGCTACAATGAGCAGCAGATCATAGAGATAGGCATGGGAGCACTTCTGCATGATGCCGGGATGCTGCTTGTGCCGAAAGATGTCCGGTATAAAAATGAGCAGCTTGATGAGGATGACTGGTCGGAGTTAAGAAAACATCCGATTCTGGGCCTTCATCTTATAGACAAAATAAAGGGACTTCCGGAATCGGTTCCCATAGTCGTTTACCAGTCTCACGAACGGGACAACGGCAAGGGTTATCCCAGGATGCGCAGCAGCAAGATGATCCACAACTACGCCAGGATAGTATCAATCGCCGATGTCTATGAGGCTCTTACAAGCCCCAGAGTCTACCATGATGCAAATATTCCCTACAAAGCCATGGAGACGATTGTAAAGCTCACCCGTCAGGGCATTATCTCCGGAGAATATGCCAAAGCATTTCTGGAATGCATGTCTCTTTTCCCTGTGGGAAGCGTAGTGGAACTGAGCAACAAATGTATCGGCAAAGTTGTACGCGCCAACCCGGCATCGTTTTCAAAACCGGTCGTATCAGTGATTACAGATCCCAAAGGAGAGATTCTTCCGGAGAACAGGATCTGTTTTGAGGATCTTTCGAAAAACACAAACCTGCAGATTGTCAGGGCTTACCCCGCCTCTGTACTCAATGCCGATATGATGCTGGGATTTTAATGCGCCGTCAATGAGCCGGGATATACTTTTCAAGCTCACTCTGATCCCCGGCGATGGGCATGAATTCCTCGAAACCGGAAACCTCGAGCATTTCAAGCACGCCTGAGCGCGGCTTGTAAAGAACCATCACCCCTCCGGCATCCGTAAATCTCCTGTACGCATTTACAAACATCCCCAGGCCCATACTGTTTACAAAGCTGAGATGATCTATGTCGATAACGGCATTAAAGATTCCCTCTCTGATCGAGTCCTCAACAGCAGACTCAAAGGCCTTCAGGTCCTCTTTCTGCCAGAACTGGCCCACCATCGTGATAACTCTTACATTTCCCTTATTACTGCTGGAGATCTGCATTTTCATCTCCCGGTGTGAAATTTACGGCCAAGAATTCTGTTGCCTCTTGCATTGAACTCCACCTGATCGAGGTAGTGCTTTATGAGAAATACTCCCCTGCCATGGTCCTTCATCCTGTTTTCCGGCAGTAGAGGATCGGGCAGCGATGAAGGGTCATACCCTTCTCCTTCGTCAATAACGCTGATTGCAGCGGCAAAAGTATTAATCTGATAAAAGATAATAACTTTCTTGTTGGGATCCCCCCTGTTTCCATGCAGGATAGCATTTGTCAGCATTTCAAAGATACAGATTTTAAACTGCCTTATGCTTTTATCGTTATACCCGCATCGGTCCATCTCCTTCAGAATCACCGCGCAGGAATCCTCGATCTCTGACAGAGTGTTGATCACAAGTATATTGGGCTCATCACTGCGCTGAAAACCGGAGTCCGCAAGCAGAAAGTCAGAATCTCCGATCTCTATGCCCAGAAGAGTGAAATCATCTCTCAGCGGAGTGTTATCCCGGAACTCCTCCTGATCCTTTACAATGCAGTCAAGAAGCGGTTCCAGTTCAAGGGAACTACATTTTTTGAAAACTGTTTTGAGCCGTTCCAGACCATAGAGCTTTCCCTCGGAACTGCACCCCTCAGTCAGCCCATCGGTATAGAAAAGTATCTTGTCACCCGCATCCAGAGACACGGTCTGGTTGGAGTATTCCGCTATATCCTGAAGTGCTGTGTGTCCGATAAAAAAACCCTTGGCATCCAGCCTGGAGAGATCGCCGGTTTTACTTTTATAAACCAGTGGAGGCACATGACCGGCACGGGAATACTCCATAGTGTTCTTTATGGGATCGATTATTCCAAGAAAGGCCGTAAGGTACTGTTCGGTTTTGATAAATCTGCAGAGATGCTTGTTGACTTCGGTGAAAATTTCCGCCGGTGAGAGAAGTTTTTCGATATAATGGGCAAAAAGCATCTTTGCCATCGCCCCGATAAGTGCGGCAGGTATTCCCTGCCCCGACACATCGAAAATCAGCACCGCAATTTTCTGACGGGGAGTGATTATGATATCATAGAGATCACCACCAACTTTACCCGCGGGAATATACACCGAGGCAGATTTGACATTTATCATCCGGGGCAGTTCCCTGGGCAAAAGCCCCTCCTGGATCCGTTTCGCTTTCTCCATCTCGTCTTCCAGGTCAAGACGGATCCGGTCAAAATTATAGGTTAACTGCTTGATCTCCCGGTTACGTTCCTGAAGGGTTTTCTGAAGATTTCTGTTTTCCTGATGAAGGGCTATGTTCTGCTCCATAGCATCCTTGTATTTCTCAAGGAGAACAGATTTATTGAGCTCCTGCAGCTCTGCATCGTCAAATTCAGGGAACTCTTTCACATTACTCATCTATTTATCTGAACGGATCAAATGGAATAATCTTGTCTTTCTTCAGTTGCGCTTTGTCAATTTTTGCCGCCTCTTTGAGTATCTTTTTCTCCGCGGCAGTAAGAGCCTCCATCCCCTCTTTTGAAATTTTCTCCAGAATAGGATCCACTTTCTGCTCAAAGTACCTTGCCCTCTCAGCCCTCCTCTCGGCCTCTTTGCGCATCTGCCTCTCAGATGCATCCACCCTGAACTGCCGGTACCACTCAGAAATTAAAGGATACAATTTCAAATAAAGCAGTGCCACAACTATTCCTCCAAGATGTGTCAGATGGGAGATCACGCCCCTTGGAGCGATGGAGCCAAAAAGAGAATAAAGTGCGTAGCCGATTACTATTATCCTGATATTTACCGGAAGGACGAAGAACAGAAGCACCTGGCGATGAGGAAAATAGTAGGCGTAAATTGTCAGGACACCAAGTACCGCTCCTGATGCCCCGATAACTGGAATCAGGCTGAGTTCACTGTTAAAGAGGTTCAGAATGCTGAACATCGCTGAACCTGCACCGCAAATAAGGTAGAAAGCAACAAAACGGCGGGTGCCCCACATATTCTCTATCTCCACCCCGAACATCCAGAGCATCAGCATGTTGAAGAGAATATGAAAAGGCGATCCATGAAGAAACATGTAGGTAACAGCACGCCAGATCTGGCCCTGAATGAAAGTCAGATAAGGGACAAGTGCCCCCCAGGAGGTAATAAAAGCACCTGCGCCGGGAAGGATCTGAAAAAAGTAAACCACCAGAGTGGCAATGACAAGAGTTTTGATGCCGCGGGGAATCCCTGGAACTCCATAAGACATCATCTTAAATGTGGATTCCAATCAGTTTATAGTGTTGAACTTTTCGATAAGCTTCTGCTTCACAAATCCGGGTACAAAAGGCGTTACATCGCCCTTTAATCGGGCAATCTGCTTTACCATTGTGGAATTAAGATATATGTATTCTGCGCTGGGCATGAGAAACACTGTTTCCGATGAGGTGCGAAGGCTTCTGTTTGTAAATGCCATCTGGAATTCGTAATCGAAATCGGAAAGCGCCCGCAGCCCCCGGATAAGCACTGATGCGCCATACTCTTGCAAACAGTTCACTATCAGGCCGGAGTATTTAACCACCTCTATCCCGGTAATATCCTTGAAAGCCTCTTTGACCATCGCAAGCCTTTCATCGACAGAAAAAAGCGGGCTTTTTCCAGGATTTTCGGCAACAACAGCTATCACCTTTGGGAAAATATTCAGCGCCCTTACCGCAATATCGATATGCCCGTAGGTGATTGGATCAAATGTCCCGGGATACATTGCTACTTTCATACAAGGCCTTTGCTTAGATCAAAATGCAGTGTAATGATTCTCACGAATCTCTGGGGATAAAATAATTATTTCCATTGGGAATCGGTCTGAATTCAACGAGGTTTTAATACTGTCTATTCGTTATTTCAACAATACTTCAATATGAGAAATAGACTAGTTTGTCATTTTGACGGATCTGCGAGGAAATATTTCTCTTATCTGTGAGTAATTACTTCAGGGAAACTTCTTTCTTTCAGGTTCCGGGTGGGGACTGCTATTTCCCCCACATAGCGATCCGTTCCGGTTGGAACGTCCTACGGCCGGCAGATTCACCGTGTCACCGGAGCTATCACTCAGCATCCCTTACCAACCGCACAGAATAACCGTCCTTCTTACCATAGCTGCTCCTGTACACCATAGCCATGTTGTAGGTCAGGTGACGAGCGTATGCAGTATTTCTTTCCTCTGTTGATGACCACCAGTAACAGAGAATGCCAACGTTGACAAAAGTACCAAAGTTATTACGTAAACCAGCGGGCACAGCAGAGAAACCACTGCTGTTATTTGCGCCCAGATCATATCCTATTATTCCTGGTATCTCATATGCCTTTAATGGATCCCATATAGTTTCATACCACTCTCCTGCATCAGAAGCCAAAGCCTTGGCAACCTGATTCCCCGTAGCTGTGTCAACCCAGTTGTAACCATTCGCACCAAGATACTCTTCAAGCTCAGCCCAGTCTTCATCCGATGGGACTCTCCATCCTGATGGTGCTATGCTTTTCGGGTTGGAAGGGTTTACCACATACCAGTTATACAATGCCCCGAAAAGCACCATACTGTCTTCATCGGTGGTATTTTCGTAGAAACAGTAAGCCGGAGTTGACAAACCCTTCCATTCACTGCTTCCAGTCACATGAGGTATGGGTGTCCCGTCAGCATACTTTGTCGAACGCCAGTTCTCCACTGTCCATACCTGGTTTCCAATCTTTATGGTTCTGTAAACATTTCCATCGGGGTCTGTAATTGGTTCATCATAGATTATCGGCGGAGCGAATATAACTTTCAGTGTCTCAGGATCACATATAAAACCATAGCTATCCAGGGCCCATGCAACGATTTTTTCTCTCTGCCAATAATCACCCTGTGGAACCTTTGCTTTCCATGTCCAGGAAAGCATATTTTCTCCTGAAGTGGAATCGTTTACAATGCTGTCCCCGTATACATCCCAGTAAATCTTCTGAACAGGCACATATCCCTCATTTGACAATTCATTGTTTATCCTGAGATTAAACGGTATCTCGATGTTTTCACCAGGTTTTTTGTTTACGACCTCACTGTGACCCTGTATATCCGGTTTTACCTGTCTTGCGGTCACCCTGAATGCCACATTATCCCGGTTTGCCCCAGGTACCCGTACTTTAATTGAATGGCGCTTATCAGTCACAAACAGCTTTTCAAGTGCATCTTCCTGAACAACCAGCAGATTGGAATCATTTGTCCATGTTTCTCCACTATCGATGGATATACCGACAGAGATCCTTGCCATACCAATGCCCTGAAGAGAAAAACTGATAATACAGTCACGGCTCTCCCTCTTTTGCGGATCACCATTGCCATCGTTCCATGAGCTGTCACTGTTCCACACACTGTCAACAGAAACACCTGTAACCCCCAGATACCGGGCAGATACAGAGGCAGAAAGAATCAAAACAAGGATCACCGAAGACCTTTTTATTATTATGTTTCTCATCATTTTCTCTCCTCACTGTGTAACCACAAAGCGATGTGAGTAACTTTTACCGTTTACCAAAACCCTCACAAAATAGATCCCGTTTGCAAAACGGGCAGTCGGGAGAGAGAATAAAGATTCTCTGTAACCGGTTTTACGGTACACAAGTTTCCCTGCCATGTTGTAAAAGGATATTTCTGAACTGCCCATTCTTTTTTCGAAAGGCAGAGTGATGTTTACACTTCCTTTTGCAGCACTGATTGATATTTTCCTGTGTTCAAAGCTCTGCACCATTCGAACCGGCAGTGTACCGCTTTTTTTGCCTGGTGCAAGGGTGAATACAGGTGTTGTACCGCTGGCAATGTAGTATTCAGCACTCCGGGTGATGGTGATACTCAGTAGAAGGGTAAGGGTTAATATGGTGTATTTCATAAGAGGCTCCTTTTTTCTGTCTGACATTGGTATCACAATTATTTGTAATTAATTGTACATTTTTTCGTGAACAGAAGTAATTGGGCAGATATTTCGGGTATAAAATAGTATACCACTACTTAAGGCTATTGTAAAGTTCATATTCCGTATTACTTAAAATTGACACTAAAGAAGCGTATACACTATTTTAATTTACAATTTTAACAATACAGACCAAAATGGAAACATTGACTGCAATCTTGTGGTATTCCAGGCTGAACCGGTATAAATTATCAAAAGAAAATGCATCCAGACTGTTCCTGCTGATGCTTCCTTTCATGTGCTTATACCAAATAGCACACAGCGCCGAAATCCATCTTTCCGGAATCGTGCTGGATGAACTCGATCAGCCCATATCCGGAGCCAGAGTGTCTCTTTATAAAAGAGACTCATTAAGCACTTTCACCGATCAATTCGGGAGGTTCGAACTGACCAGTGAAACGCTCATCTCATTACCCGATAAGAGAATTGGAAACATGCCGTTTGTCACAATGGATGGAACCGTGCTTAAATTCGATATCAAAACAGGTCACCATGCAAAAATAATGATCTATGATCCTGAAGGCAGAAAAGTATACAGTTCTTACGTAATTGCAGGTGTTAATAAAAATCAGAAACTCAGACTCCCTCTGGCTTCAATGCCTTCCGGGGTGTATTTGGCAGTAGTAAATTACCGGGAGAATAAAACAGTTATAAGGTACATGGTATGCTCAAATGGTGTTTTTTATGGAAAACCAGATTATAATAGTGGTAAAGATGAGATTCTTATGAAAAAATCTCAGGCTGAGGAATTCAGAGACATACTGGTATTCTCCGCTGAAGGGACACAAACTCTCAGGATGGCAATTACCTCTGCGATACAGAGTGATATAAAAGTAAAACTGATGCCTGCGGGCACTGGATATGCAACACCTGGAATCCCGATCTTTTCAAATAATGGTGGAATGGGCGATGTGACCACTTACGGGTCAGTAAGTGATCCGGAGGTCTCTCAGGGCGGAGCCTGCAATTACGGATCAACAGGAATCCGCTATTATGCCGCAATAAATGTGAACCAGTTTCCCGGCGATCTTAAAGGACAGTGGCAGAGAGGACAGATCTGCGGAGCCTGCGCACGGGTGAGCGTACGCACCAGGGAGGGAGAGATCCGCAGCACAATCGTCCGAATCATGGACAAATGTCCAGATGACAACTGTGGGATCGATCTTGGCGGCGCTCCTGCCGGAGAAATAATGGGAGATCAGCCGGGAAGGTATTCAGGAGAGTGGGAATGGATCAGTTGTGATGGAGCCCAGGGAGTATCTGACGGGCAGCCATCACTGTTCGTTAAAGCAGGAAGCGGTAAATGGTGGTCACTGGTTCAGGTTCGCAATGGTCCTGGTGCAGTTTTAGAAATAAGAGCCAGAAAATCAAACAACGGAGATTGGCAGAGCCTTCCCTGGGCAACCGAGGCAGAGAACTTTTTCAGCGTACCGGTAGAGGTTCTTCAGGACAGCGATGAATGGGAACTGGAGGTACTGTGGAGAACCGGTGAGGAGGCATCATTGAGAATACCCGGAGAAAAACTGGCGATAGAAGAGGCATCCTACCTGCTGGAGTATTGATGGAGGAAGCCCGGTTTACCGGGCTTCATTTGGCTATAGGCGGCATTAATACCGCCGAAAATGACCCGGTTAACCTGGCTGAATCTGGTTAGAGATGGCATCAATGCCGCCGAAATCCGATTTCCTGAAGAACTCCACAACTGTGTCACCGAACGCTCTTCTATCAAACGGCTCAATCGGCCCCCCCTTACCCTCCCTGCTTCTCTCGTAAACAAGAATCCCGTCATCGCAAAGAAGGCTGGTTATCTCCGGAACCAGTGCTGCAAGATCATCTCTCTGGTAGGGAGGATCATAGAAGATCACATCATAGCAGTTACTTGTGCTCTTTATATATGTCCTTACATCCTGATTGTATATACGGCAGAATTCCTTGACACCGAGATTCTCGGCATTTTTGGCTATATCAGCCGCTCTGCGGGAATCTTTTTCTACAAAGTCAACTCTGCTGCATCCCCTGCTTAACATCTCAAAACCAAATGCTCCGCTGCCTGCACAGAGATCAGCAGCAACAGCATCTGGAAGATAGGCTTTGATTATTTCAGCAACAGATTCGCGTGTACGCTCAAGTGTAGGACGAAAAGCTTTGCCTTTGTCAGGAAGTACCAGGAACCGGCCTCTCAGTTTCCCGGAGATTATCCGCAGTCTCATGTCAGTCTTTGAGAGTCAGCAGTATTTCCGCACTGACATCGGTTACCGTCTCGGTTCTGGCCTTGATTGTGACTTTTTTGAATGCGCAGGGTACTCTGTCCTGATTTAAACGCAGGACCAGCCGCACAAAATCTTTATACGTGCTGGTACCGGTGTACCGGTAAACAAAACGTCTGTAAGCTCCTGCACGTTCTGCGGAAACCTGCACCGGATCAGCCTTGAACTTGACATCAACCTGTGATGCCAGATCGGTTATAGTCTTGAGCAGAACCGGCAGATCGGCTCTTGGCGGAAGCTGATCTGTTGCCTGAAAAGGATCAGAGAGGTCCAATCCAAGCTCTGCTTTACAGGTTACAACAAATCTGTACCCGTTCTGAGGATTTGATGTAATATAGGAATGCGGCTTTGGAAGCAGTTCCATACGCTCCTGACGGAAAGCACTGAAAGTCTGAGTGATCTCATCCCGCTGAGAGCTTATGCCGAGAGCATAGACAGTCTGGAAATTCTCAATCTCAAGGGTCTTTAACCCGATCCCGTCGGGAACCGCCCTGCTTAGTACCTCAAAGACTTTTTTCCCAAAGAGTACCTCATAGTTGATTCTCTCTGTAACAGACATTTCCTGATAAGGGATGTCAAGTACTCCTTTTCTGGATGCTTGCGATTCTGAATGACTCAGTTCCCGGACAACATCCTCAACAATTGCAGATCTGGCATGTGTTGAAGGCTTGAAGTCTGTTACTTCGATACCCTTGTTCTCAGTCAGAACCTCTTTGGGAACCTCCGGTTTTCGTGTGAAAAGAATCATTGAGATCACACCGATTACAAGAATCAGTCCGGCAGCACCCAAAGGTATCACTGGCGATATCTTCTTCTTATCCTTATTGAGCCTGGAATCGTTGAGTAGATTTATCTTTATCATGAACTAATAGCCCCCGCGAAGTGCCAGGCCTACAGCAACAGCCAGTTGAGGGGAGTACTTTGCAAGATTTTCTTCATCCACCCCGGCCATACAATTGACTTTCCGGAATGGATTTAAAACTTCACCATTTCCCATGAATCCCCTGACAGCATCTCTGTATTCTTCCTGACAAAAGAGAGAACCGGTAAAAAGTATCCGCAGAGATCCATCCCCTGCATTTATACCCGATAAAGCCGCAAATCTGCTGATCTCTCCCTGCAGTCGCTGCATATATGAAACCGAATCAATTGATTCATAGTTGTATTCAAAAGAATCATTGTCCAGAAATACCCCGTTTCTTGTCAGAACCATCTTTGTCTTTTCGTTCTCACCATGAACGATAACAGTATTGAAAGGGATATTCTCCTTGTAGTTGGCCTCATATACGTTTATCAAGGCGAAGATATCAAGATCCACAACAATGGGATTCAGCTTGTTTTTTTTCAGCATCGAAGTGAGGTTTTTGACACTCTCAGAGTGGAATGCAACCGCCAGGACTTCCCTTGAATTGCCATTGGGAGAAAGTAATTCCTGAAAATCAAATACATATTGATCAATCTGACTTATCAACTGCTGGCTGAGTTCCCACTTAACCATTTCCTTAAGATCAGGCTCATCCCTGTCACAACTTATATGCTTGATGACTGCGCAATCTGAAGCAATCGAACAGATTACATCAGGGCTGTGGAACTTGAACTTTCCCCTCAGTTCCTTGAGCTTGTTTTCAGTATTTTGCAGTTGATTTATGTTTTCAACGGTTGAAACCGGCTGAATCGCAATGAGAAGCACTGCATCCTGCTCAAAAGAGTACTGGGCGACACTTATATAGTCATTCTGAATGTCCAGCCCGCTTATATATCTGGGAGATTTTTTCATATTTTCCGAGAAAAAGACCTGCTTGGCTTAATTATCCTTAACCATTCATGCTCCGGCAAACTTAAACAAGCAGAAGACCTGAGTAGTTATCTTTTACTTAAATATCATTTTTCAGACAGCTAAAAACAAACCCTGTTTTCAATCCTCTTAAGCTTCTCCGGGCCGATTCCCTTCACCTTTCCAAGATCAGAAGCCCTTTTAAAAAGCCCACTCTCCTCCCTGAACTTGACAATTCTATCTGCCAGGGCAGGTCCGATTCCAGGTAAAAGGATCAGACTCTGTATTCCTGAAGTGTTTATATCGATACAATTTTCATCCTGGTCTTCTGCAACTCCGGCAAAAAAAGGAGTTCCTTTGATTTCCAGTAGTACTCTGTTTTCATCACGAAAGCCGGCAATCCACAGAACAATCCAGAAGCACACCCCGGAAATCCAGAAAAAAGTGATAAAAAAAGGCTTCCGAAGCAGACCGGCAACTTTATTGAGGATACGATTTGCACCCCCTGTTGTTTTTCCGGAAACAGAATTCTCCTCCTTGCATACCACAGGATTCCTTTCGGTTATTTACCGTTTGGACGCATAATCTCCAGAAAGGCATCAACTATCATCGGATCAAACTGTTTTCCTTTTTCCTTTTCCAATATACTGAATGCTACTTCCTGGGGCAGTGATTTTCGGTAAGGACGATCCGAAGTCATTGCCTCATACGCATCCGACACACTGAGAATGCGCGCACCATATGGAATGTCCTCACCTGCTATGCCTGTCGGATAACCGCCTCCGGCATAAAATTCATGGTGATGGAGAACAAGCGGAACCAGAGACTTCAGGAAAGGGACATCGGAAATAATGCGTACCCCCAGTTCCGGATGTCTTTTGATCTCCTCAAACTCCTGAGGTGTCAATCTTCCCGGCTTATTGAGAATACACTCACTGATACCGATCTTTCCAATATCATGAAGCAATCCGGCATACTTTACCAGTTCAATATCCGCATCTGAAAGACCGAGCGTCTTTGCGAGCACCACTGTATACTTCATCACATTTTCAGAGTGCCCGTGAGTGTACTCATCTTTTGCCTCCACGGCAAGAGCAAACGCCCTTATCGTTTTCAGATAATTGTCCCTTATATTCTGGTAAAGCCTTACGTTCTCAATCGAAATGCTTGCCTGTGATGCCAGCACATTGATTATCTCAAGGTCAAGATTGGAAAATGAACCCCGCCCGGCAAGTTTTGCCAGATTCAAAACACCGATAGTCCGTGAAGGAGTCTTGAGGGGAAAGGAGATAAACGATTGCAGTTGAGAGGGAATGGGAATGAGTCCTGAGGGAAGGGAATGCATTCCGGATTCCAGCAAAAGCGGTTCTTCATTTGAAGCTACCCACTTTGAAGCCATCACAAACGGCTGGCCCATCCAGTATGATTTATCAAATCCCTCTCCGGCAATTTCCGAAATTATCATCTTTCCGGAACTGTCGGAAAAAAGAAGTGCCCCGCAATCTGCTTTTGACATTTTTATGGAATAATCAAGAAATTTGTGGTTAAGATCAATGATTTCGAGTGTGGAGGCCAGTATTTTTGTAACTTCATGGAGTGAAACCAGCTTTGAGAAAAGGAGGTTTTCCTCCTCAAGCTGCTTACTTATAATCGCACGCTTAACCTTCTCAGCTATCTCCTCCAGATGAAAAGGCTTGGTCAGATAATCGTAGGCACCTAATTTCAGGGCTTCGATGGCGGTATCGAGAGTTGGAAATCCGGTTGTTATCAGGACCGGAATAGTCTGCTGATTTTCATTTATGTATTTAAGGAGATCCACTCCTGAAATACCCGGCATCTTAATATCAGTCACTACCAGGTCAATCGATTCATTGCTCAGGATATCAAGAGCTGATTCGCCACTTCCTGCTGTAAATACCTCGTAACCTTTTTTCCGCAGAAATTGAGCCAGTATTTCACATATAGACGCTTCATCATCTACTATAAGAATCTGCTTCCGGTTGCTCTCCATAAGATCTCGTTGCTACTTGTAAACGAAACCGCTGCAGATCTTCGGCAGTATCGATCCCGATGGATTCGAAATTGCACACAAGACAGCGGATCTTCATCCCGTACTCAAGAGCTCTTAACTGCTCAAGACTTTCCCGCTTTTCAAGTTCTCCCTGAGGAAATCCGCAATACCTGCGCAGACTCTCCAAAGTAAATCCGTAGATTCCTTTGTGCTTCAGAAAAGTACCTTCCCCCTTGCAGTCATAAGGTATGGGGGAACGGGAAAAATACAGAGCATCTCCTTCCTGATTAAGAACTACCTTGACTACATTGGGATTGTCCCTTTCATTCATTGTAGCATCAGAGGCAATGGTAAGCAAGGAATTGTGATCAATTTTTTTCAGCTCGCAAACAAATTTCTCAAGAACAAAAGCTGGCACCAGCGGCTCATCACCCTGAAAATTCACGATATGAGTGCATTTCAGACCGCCGACAGCCTCGTAAACACGGTCTGTACCCCTTGCATGGTCCGAAGCAGTCATCACGTATTCTCCCCCATGCTTTTTGACCGCATCCCCTATCCGATGATCATCGGTAGCCACGATAACCCGGTCAAAAACCCCCGCCTTCATGGCACTGTTGTACACCCACATAACAAGCGGTAACCCGTTGATTTCACAGAGAGGTTTGCCTGGAAGCCTGGTCGAGCCGTACCTGGCAGGAATTACGCAAACGATATCATGTGACATAGTCTTCAGCCGCCAATTACCTTGGGAATAGCAAAAAAGCCCTTTTTGACACTGGGTCCGTTCTGCAAGACCTCTTCCTGAGTCAATGATGGTTTCAGGGTGTCATCTCTGAGAGGATCGTGAAGAGGAGCTATAAAACAGGTAGGTTCAACATTGCTGGTGTCTGCCCTGTTTAATTGGTCAATATATTCCAGAGTAGACCCTAACTGAACAGTGATTTTCTCCACTTCCTGCTCTGTCAAACTTAATCTCGCCAGCTTTGCGATATGAAGGACTGTATCGCGATCTATCATATAAGCCCCTTTCAGACTGATTCGAAATTGGCAAACTTGGCCATAAGTTTCCTTCTGGCACCATCGTTGAATAAAACTGTAAGTTTCATATCATCACCAAAACCACTTATACCCAGAATCTTCCCCCGCCCATAGATTTTATGCTTTACATGCTGTCCCATGCGGAATTCTACTGTCTCTTGCGAGAACTCATCAAATACGGGCCTCTTCACCGGTTCGGGCTTGCGGGTCACCATCTGTACCGGTTTTGATATGGTTCTGTTCTGGGAGGGCTGCAGCCCGAAATTCGTACTTTCATCCCTGAACTGATACTGATTTTCCGGAATCGAACTGAGAAAACGCGATGGCGAGCTTCGTAACAGGTCACCAAAGCGCCACCTCTGATCCACATGGGAACACTCCAGTTTCTCCATCGCCCTGGTGGCCCCAACGTACAGAAGCCTCCGCTCCTCCTCCATCTTGACCTCATCGTCAAGATTCTGCCTGGAGGGAATAATGCCATCCTCAAGACCCACCAGAAATACATATTTGAATTCCAGGCCCTTTGCGCAGTGAAGTGTCATAAGATTGACAGCATCATCCCTGCGCTCCCAGGAATCAACATCACTGATCAGAGAAACCTCTTCCAGAAAATCGGCCAGATTCCTGCCGGGATTCTCATTTGACCAGGCAGCCAGAGCAGAGGAAAGCTCGTTGATATTTTCAATTCTGCCAAGCGACTCCTCAGATTCTTCTGAGGACAGCATATCCATGTACCCTGACAACTGCAGCACAGAATTCAGGATTTCATGAGGAGAGTCTGATTTCTTTTCCCTGAGCAGTTCATATAGAGAACGCAAATCAGAAAAGCCCTTCTGATAGCGGCTGCCAAGAAGAGAGAGATCGCAGCTAAAAAGAGTATCCAGAAGCGAGCATTTCTTCTCCCCTGCCACTTCGAAAAGAGTCTCAAGAGCTTTCTGCCCCAGTCCCCTTGCGGGTACATTGTAAATTCGCTCGAAACTCACATTATCGCAGGGGTTTACAATAAGCCTCAGATAGGCCAGACAATCCTTTATTTCAGCCCTTTCATAGAACCCGGTTCCACCGACAAGGACATAAGGAATACGATGTTTACGGAAAGCTTCCTCAAAGGAGCGGGACTGAGCGTTAGTCCTGAACAGCACCGCTACATCTCCTCCCTTAGTCTTGCCATTTACAATCAGATTTACTTTCCTGGCAACCTCATCAGCCTCCTGGCGATCGTCACGATACCTGTTTACAATCACCATCTCGCCGCCACTGCGGTCGGTCCAGAGCTGCTTTGGAGTCCGGTAACGGTTCCCTGCGATTGCGGAGTTGGCGAAATCGAGAATAGCCTTTGTGGAACGGTAGTTCTGTTCAAGCTTGAATACCTTCGTTTCCGGAAACTGGTTCTCAAAAGAGAGGATATTCTCCACTCTTGCGCCCCTCCATCCATAGATACTCTGATCATCATCACCCACAGCGAAGACCTGCCGGGTTCTGCCGGAAAGAAGCTTCAATAACTCAAACTGCGCGGCATTGGTATCCTGGTATTCGTCAACCAGGATGTAATCGAAACAGCTCTGATATCTTGCAGAAACCTCTTTGTTGTCCCTGAAAAGGTAAACAGTATTTGACAGCAGATCGTCAAAATCCATCGACTGCTGCTCCCTGAGCATCTTCTGGTATGTTTTGTAAATTTTATGAAGCTGCTGTTCAAAATAATTCGATACTCTTCCCTCGAGTTCCTCCGGAGTAGTACATCTGTTTTTATGATTTGAGATCAGACCGAGCACCTGTCTTGGAGGCATGCTCCTGTCATCCACCTCAAGTGCTTTGAGCACTTTTTTTATCAGGGAGAGCTGATCACTCTGATCGTAAATGGAAAAATGGGGTACATAACCCAGAAATCTGCTCTCGCGGCGCAGTATCCTTGCGCAAAGAGAATGGAATGTTCCTATCCAGAGTCCCTCAACGGACATTCCTGTAAAGCCCTCAACCCTGGAGCGCATCTCCCGTGCTGCTTTGTTTGTAAATGTAGCAGCAAAAATTCTTCCTGGCGGAGTACCCTTTTCGATCAGATAAGCTATCTTTGCGGTCAATACCCGGGTTTTTCCCGTTCCTGCTCCCGCAAACACCAGCTCCGGTCCTCCATCATAAAGTACCGCCTCTCTCTGTACGGGGTTCAAAACCAGTTTATCAATAAACGAACTTCCGTTCTTAATCATTCTGTGTTGCTCCAAGTACCTGCTCTATAGTTGTCAAACCTTCAATAGCCTTTCTCAATCCGTCGCGGCGGAGTGAATCGAAATCGCCTCTCTTAAGGCAATACTGCTTAATCTGCTCAAAAGGGGCGCGCTGAAGCACCAGCTTGGTAATATTTGCATCAGGTACCAGAAGTTCAAAAATCCCGATACGACCCGAATATCCTGAACCACCACATTGTTTGCACCCCTTCCCTCTGTAAAGCTGAATACCCGGACGTATTCCGATTTTGGAAAGCAGCTCCGGTTCAGGAGTATACGCCTCCCTGCACCTTGTGCAGATCTTGCGAACCAGCCGCTGAGCCAGAATCCCGATAACGGTCGATGTGATCAGGTAGGGTTCAAGCCCCATATCAAGCAAGCGGGTGTAAGCTGATGCAGAGTCATTTGTGTGCAGGGTCGAGAACACCAGATGCCCTGTGAGAGCCGCCTGAATCGCCATCTCGCATGTCTCCCTGTCCCGCATCTCACCTATCATGATAATATCCGGGTCCTGACGGAGAATCGATCTCATCCCTTCTGCGAATGTAAATCCGGCTTTGGGATTTATCTGCCCCTGGCTGATTCCGTCCAGATGATATTCCACCGGATCTTCCATGGTGACAATATTCTTTGACACGCTGTAAATTTTCTGCAGGGCGGAATATAATGTCGAGCTTTTACCGCTTCCGGTCGGCCCTGTCACCAGAATTATTCCGTCGGGACGGTTGATCATCTCACTGAATATTTTAAGTGTCCTGGGGAGAAATCCCAGAACGTCAAGGGTCAGGTTCTTTGATTGCGGGTCAAGAATTCTAAGAACGACCTTTTCGTTTACCCCTCTGTTCCTGGTCATCACAGGATAAGTGGACACACGAAGATCGATCTCCCGGCCCTTATACCTTATCTGAAACCTTCCATCCTGCGGCTTGCGCTTCTCGGCTATATCCATACCAGCCATAATCTTGAGACGGGAGATGATCTGAGCCCGAAGCTGCAGCGGGATGGGATTTTTCTCCTTCAGCTCTCCATCAATACGGTAACGGAGGCGCAGATATTTTTCTACAGGTTCAATATGAATATCAGAGGCACCTTCACTGATCGCCTGATTGACAAGGAGATTGGCAAGCTTGACAACCTGCGCACCCTCTTCGTCAGTGAGCTTCTCAGCCTCATCCTCAGACTTGATAACATCCAGATCCAGACCGCTGGCCACTTCACCGAGAATCGAGGTCATGTCCTCAAGCCCGGTAGAGTAGTTTTTATCTATAGCCGCAATGATGCTTTTTTCGGTGGCAATAACCGGCTCTATCTCTTTTCCGGTTTTAAATTTGAGATGATCGATTGTGCGAAGGTTTGTAGGATCCGCCATCGCCACTGTGATCACCCCGTCCTGCTCGAATAGAGGAATCGCCTTGTACCTTCTGGCCATCTCCTCAGGAATGACATGAACGAGCTGACGGGAAAAACTGAAGTTTTCCAGTACGACATGCTGGATGTCAAGCTGGGCACTGAGCACATCAACCAGCGTATTCTCGGAAATGAAGCCCAGATTCACAAGGCATTTCCCAAGCTGCAACCCGGTCTTGCGCTGCTCCTCAAGTCCGGCCTGAAGCTGTTCCTCTGTCAGAAGCCCCTGTTCGAGAAGAACCTCCCCGATTCTCTTTTTCTGGTCGAGATGAATCTGCTGACCCAGTACACTTGAAAGATCATCATCGGAAATAAAACCCAGTTTTACCAGCACAGTTCCGATACTGATTCCGGTCCGTTTGTGCTCCTTAAGCGCAATCAGCAACTGTTCTTCGGTTATAAGACCCTGAGAAATCAGGATTTCACCAAGCTTTTTCCGGCGACGTTCCATTAACATACGTCAAATCATCCGCTTATCAGAATATGTGAAATCAACACAGTCTTAACCGGGATAAACCGGCCTCTGCTGAAACCTTAAATCCACTCTAAAAAATCTCACTTTTCAGGTGATCATACCCCCCTGGCGGCACCTCTGTCCTCTCATCACCGCTTTGGAACATCACACCGCTCGCATCCTCTGTAAAATAGCCAATTTTCATCAACCCAGTGCAATCTTTCATTTTTAAAGGATCGAATTGAGGCGAGGCGGCAAAGAGGAGATGGTAGTCCTCACCACCATGCAGAAACCACTCCAACCACAAAACCCCAAGTTCATCACTCAATTGTATCATCTCTTCAGGTATTTGTGCAGGGTCAGGATTTAAAATAATTCCCAGTTTGTTCTCACAAGCTAAGGTCCCGCAATCCTTTGACAAACCATCGGTAAGATCCATCATCGCGTGTACCTCCGGGCATGCAGCCAGCTCAAGCCCGGCCTCTACACGGGGCAGAGGTTTGATATGAGAAGCCAGAAAACCCTTGTACCTGTCCGGGATCTCACATCTTTTCCATTTCCGTAAAGCCTCCAGTCCGGCAGCACTGGCTCCGCAAAGGCCAGTCACCCAGAGACAATCCCCCTTTAAAGCACCTTTCCTTTTCAGAACCCTGCCCCCGGACGGCACCCGTCCGAGGAGAGTAATTCCAAGCACCCACTGCCTTCCGGCAGAGATATCCCCCCCGACAAGAGGAAAATTCCACGTGCCGCAAGCCATGGCGAATCCTCTGTAAATCTGCTCCGCGGCTCTTATGATCTCCTTTTCCTGAGAGGGAAAAACAAGCTGAACCAGAGCTCCGTCAGGAATTGCTCCCATCGCTGCACAATCACTCAGATTGGCAACCATCGCCCTGTAACCGATCTCTTCCAGGGACATATACTCCCGGGAAAAATGCACATTCTCCACGGAGATATCGGTAGTTATGATCAGCTCTGAATCTCCGCATCTGCGCACCGCCGCATCATCACCTATCAGCAATTTCCAGTCGCCAGCCTGCTGATTCCCAAGGACATCCTGAAGCCTGGAGATAAGATCATACTCAGCGGAAGGAGATTTATTCATTAAAAGGACACCTCTGATTCATATAAGCCCCGGTAAAGGAGCATGTTTCTTTTGTTTATAACACGCC
>ERZ795047.1387-NODE-1387-length-25966-cov-7.281734_pt1 | contig 25966 bp, 8 predicted proteins | sample MGYA00375131_ERZ795047 | MGnify/ENA primary metagenome ERZ795047 (study PRJEB30176, sample SAMN05720228) | activated sludge metagenome | isolation source: Anaerobic digester | place: Japan | collected 2015-05-20 ...
CTGCTGTATGAGGACTACGGATCAGCGACAACGCACGTATTCCGCAAAGCCGTGATAACCTCCGGTGCCGTACGTCTTGACGATGTGCTTGAGACCGACGCCGGTCTCGCGCCGACGTTGCGCACTTCTCTGCCCGGCGCAACACCGCTCACGCTCACAGCGATCAATCATGCCGGTGCCGCGTCTACATCGACCTCCACGCTGACATGCAGCGGTAACCAACCGCCCACCGCCCCCTTTGACCTCTCCCGTACGCTTACAGAGGTGAACGCGACCAACGCCGTTTGGAGCAGCCTCTTCTCGACTGCGGCGGCGACCGATGACTTCGGCATCTGGAAGGTGGACTGGGACTGGGATTACAGCATGACCGATGGCTTCAAACCGTCCGGCGATCGTAGCGCGGACATGCTGCATACCTGGACACAACCGGGTACATACAGCGTCGCCTGCCGCATCATCGACCACGCGCGCCAAAGCATCATCGTGCCGGGCGTGGTGACAGTCGCAGCCGTGCAGACACCGACTGCGCGGCCCGGCGGCCCCTACGTGTTCGATGAGACCGTCTCCGAAAACGGGGCGTGGAGCGTGACCCTGAGCGGTGCTGCCTCCACGACGCCGGTCGGCGTGATCGAACGCTACCACTGGGATTTCGGCGCGGACACCTTCGCCGCCCCCCTGCACTTCCCATACAAGTACGAGACCGAGCCCTACGCGAGCGTGTCGAACGGCGTACTCCATCTGGCGCAGACGCCCAGCGCCACGGCATCTGGCTATGTGTACGCCTTCACGCGCGACACCGTGCCGCGCACTGACGGGCTGACGGCGCAAACGCGGATGCGCGCGCGTTCCGGCACTCAGGCCGCGTTCGGCTTCAAGCGACCAGGGAGCGACTGCTCGCTGAATGCCTTCGCCTACTCCTTTGTCTTCTCCTCCGGACGGATTCGCGCGGCATACAACAACTCTCGGCAAGCCAGCACGTCCTACACGGCCGACGTCTGGTACGATCTCAAGATCGAATTGAAACAATCGGCCGGCGCGCGCTTCTACGTCAAGACCGCCGAGGCATCGGAGTGGACGCTGCTTTACGAAACCGACGTCGGCACCGATACCCTCTTCCAGCGCGGCTGGTCCAAAAACAGCACCTCCCCGGCTGTCGAAATCGCCAGCCTGCAGGACACGATCGCGGGCGTGGCACCGACCTACCGGCTCTACGGACAGGCCGGCGATCGTCCGGTGACCCTCACGGTTCGCAACGCGGGTGCCGCCACGCACAGCGCCGTCGCCACCGTCACCTGTCTCACCAATGCGTTGCCGGTGGCGCGGATCACGCCACCCGCCGTCACGCGCGACGCCGACGCAGCAGCCTGCGGCCAGTGGCAGATCGTGTTTTCGGCTGCCAACAGCACCGATGACCGCGGCGTGCTCGCGGCAGAGTGGGACTTCGACTACGACGAGGCCATCGGCTTCCGGCCCTCCGGCGTCACCAGCATGACCCCGACATGGACCTTCAGCGGCATCGGCGAACGCAAGGTGGCCCTGCGCGTCCGCGACCATCTGTTGCAGCCGAGCGCCGTCACGGTCTGCCCGGTCACGCTCACGGCACCCGGAAGCACCCCGACGGCGGTGATCAGCACCGATGTCCCCGATGCGAGCCAGCTTACGGCTGAGACCGGATGGACGGTGCGTTTCAATGGCAACGCCTCGACCGGCGATGTCGCGCTCGCGACCTTCCGATGGGACTTCGGCGACGGCACAACCGGCGAGGGCGCGACGCCGCTGCACCGCTATCGCTCCGCCGGCACCTATACCGCGACGCTTGTGGTGACCGACGACGCCGGCCGCGAATCCGCCGCCGCAACCCTGCCGGTCATCGTGGCAGCTTCCACGTCCCCGACTGCTGACCCCGGCACCCCGACCATCGGCGGCGCGGGCGGACCTCCAGTCTACTTCAACGCTGTACACTCCTCCGACAACGCCGCACCCGGCGTGCAGCAGGGCATCGTCTCCTACTTCTGGGACATGGATACCGCGACGGATTCCGACTCCGACGGCGATCCGGCCAACGACATCGATGCGGTCGGCGTCAGTCCATCCTACACATACACCAATGCCGGCACCTATACCGTGCGTCTGGTCGTCGTGGACGGCGCCGGACAGGCGGACACCAACAGCGTGACCGTCACGGTCGAGGCCGACCGCGCACCGCAGGTCATAACGCCCTTCTATCAGGGTGATCCCTCAGCCCCCCATCCCGTCATTTCGGGTGTGCCGCATCTGCTCAAGGGCGTCGCGCGCGACAGCGGCACCCTGCGCTACCAATGGATCTACGGCGACGGCACCAGCAACAATGTCGCTAACGTGGGCGACCGCAACAAGATCGAGTCCACGTACACCTACACCGGCACGCCGGGCCAGACTTTCACCGCCACGTTACGGGTATGGGACGCCGCGAACAACGTCGGTGAAGCTACCTATCCGATCGTCCTCGTGGAAGACACGCCCGTGACCCGTACCGATCTGGCGATCGATCTGGCACTCTGGTGGTTGCACAAAGACCAGAACAAGAGTACAGGCCAGTGGAACAGCATGTACGGCGGCTGGAACGGCATCGAAACGGTCGGTGCCTGCATCAACGCTTTCCAAAAGAACGGACACCGGCTGGACGGGAATGCGGCGGACAACCCGTATGTTGAGACCGTGCGCCTCGGCTACGACTGGCTCTTCAACAAACTCGCCACGGTCGCCATTTCTGGTTCTGCCGACAGCAACAACAACGGCATCGGGCTCACGACACCCAACGGCGACTACCCGGATGTCACGGTGTCGCGCATTCTCGACACGTTGTCCCGCGCACAACGCCACTTCGCAATGGCAGGCACGGGCGCGGACGGCGTCAAGCACCGGCACTTCGCCGACCTCGCGGCCGATCTGGCCGACACGCTGGTCGCGCGCCAGCGCACAGACGACACCTACTACGGCTCCTGGAGCCGTTTGGATTCCTACCGCGGCGACACGGCGGCCGGCATGCATGTCGCCCTTGCGCTGCGTTCGGCGCAACGCGAATTGGGCGTGATGATACCGGACAGCCTCAAGGCCGCGAACCTGAGCTGGCTCAACCGGCAGGTGCGTCCCGACGGATCATTCGGCAATACGACCCCCTATCCGCAGGGCGGCTCCGATCTCTGGTCCGCGACGGTCGGTGGTCTGCACTTCGCCCGACTCCACGGCTTTGACCGCACGCAGCCCTTCTGGCGCAATGCCGAGCGTTGGCTCGACGACCAGCCCTGGCCGCTCAGCAACAACGACAAATCCTACATGATGCTCTGGGGTCTGAGTGCTGTTCTGCGCGAAGCGACGCCGCAGCCGGTCACGGCGCTGTGGCACTCCGGACGCGATTGGTTTGACGACCCTGCGGTCGGCCTCCGCCAGAAGCTGTTGACCGAACAAAACTCCAATGGACGGTGGGACGGCTACTGTAGCCCTGGCACATCAGGCCACCTCTATCATGCGCTCTCCACCGCCCTCGTCGTGGACATGCTCTCCGGCGCACCGGTCGCCCTGCTGCCGCAGCCCGTGATCACCGCGCCGCGCTACTGGTCCTATGGGCTGCCGCTGACCCTCAGCGCCGATCTCTCGCACCACGCCGACCCGTCGCGTAACATCGTGCGCTATGAATGGGACTTCGACGGCGACGGCACCTACGACTTGGTCACATCCGATCCGGCAGACACGAATGCGGTCTTCACCCTGCCCGATCCCACATCCGGTGTCTCTGACCCGGCTACCAACATCACGGTCACCTTGCGTGTCACGGACGACGCTCCGACACCCAAACAGGCCACGGCCTCGGTCGTCATCCAGTTCGGCGACTCCCCGTTCGCGCCATTCGCCGTGCCGGGCGGGCCGTATCTGGGACTGACGAATCTTGCCGTGACGGTTGACGGCAGCGGCTCCTACGATCTCGACAACCAGCCCGACATGCACGCCGGCATCACCCTCTACCAGTGGGACTTCACGCTGGATGGCACCCCGGACGTCAGCACGGCCTCCCCCACGGCCACATGGTCGTGGGACACTCCCGGAACCTACACCATCCGCCTGCGTGTACTCGACGACGGGCTCTTCAACAACGGCGTGAGCCTGACTTCGGAATGGGCGGAGGCAAGCGTGGTGATCGTGGCGAACCGGCAGCCGGCGGCCGTGCCCGGCGGTCCTTACGCCGGTGAAGAGGACGCACCGATCAGCTTCTCGGGCGCTGCCTCCTCCGATCCCGATCCGGGACAGACCATCGCGGTGTACGCATGGGACTTCAACGGCGACACGATCGCGGATGTCAGTTCCACCACGCCCGACGCGCAGTGGACCTTCGACACGCCCGGCGTCAAGACCATCGGGTTGCGCGTGCAAGACTCCGAAGGACTCTGGTCCGAGTGGGCCACCGCGCAGGTCACGGTCGCCGAGGTGGTGTATGTCACGATCACCACCGCCGCCTCGCCCACGACTGGCGTCGGCACCGTGTCCGACGGCGCGACGCTGCGCCGCGGCGCGTCGTTCACGGCAACCGCCACGGTGACAGATACCGAGCGCTATGTGTTCGGTCGCTGGCTGTTCAACGGCTCGACCGTCAGCTATGCCAACCCCTATACCTTCACGGCTCAAAACACCGGCACGCTGACCGCTGTCTTTGACCTGAAACGCTTCACGGTCTCCGCCAGCGTCTCGCCGGTGGGCTTCGGTAGCGTCAGCGGCGGCGGTTGGTGGAATTACGGCATCACCAACACCTTGACCGCAACGCCCGCGGCCGGTTGCGCTTTTGTGGAGTGGCGTGACCAGTCCACCTATGCGGTCGTTTCCACCTCGCCCAGCTATGCGTTCGCGGTTACCGACAATCGTGCACTGGTAGCGATTTTCTCCGAGGTCAACAGCAATCACGCCATCACGACCGAAACCGTTCCGCCGGGGCTCGCCGCCGTCAGCGGTGCCGGTTCTTGGAAGAACGGCGAGACCGCGCAGTTTGTAGCGCCCCACATGATCGTCTCGGGCGAGAACCGCTACCTGTTCCAGCGCTACACGCGCGACGGCAGTTATGCCGCCGCCATCAACATCTGGAATTGGACGCTGACCCGCGCCGATCCCGTGAGCGCAACCGTGCGCGCCGAATATGCCACGTATGCGCTGAACCCGCGCGTCATCGACGTGCGGCGCACGCTGGACACACCGGTGCCCATCACCACGAATCTCGTGGCCACGCTGGTCTTTGACCGCACGATGGACCCGACGGTTGTGCCGACGGTCACCTTCTCCAACTTCAACGGCACGGTCATCCGCACCCTGCCGCTGGCAGGCGGAGTCTGGCAACGCATCAACACGACGACCGACAGTTACCGTTGCCCGCCCGCCTCGTTCGCGCGCGGCGAGGACGGCACCTACGCGTTGGTGGCCGCAGCAGCACGCGATCCGTTCGGATCGATCATGATGCCGACCAACGCTTGGATCTTCACAGTCGACGCCACGCCGCCCGCGCTCCCCGCGCTGCGTGTGACGGCCTCGAATGAAACCTCCTGCACCGTGGGCTGGCAGGACTACGCCGCGCCGGAAGATCTGAACGGTTTCCGCATTTACGTCAGCACGGCCGCATTCACCAATCTGGCCGACGTCTCCCCGCGCACCTTCATCGGTAAGAGCGCGCGCACCTACACGGTTTCCTCCATGGCGCTCGACACCAACTATTGGGTGGCGGTAGTGCCGACTGATCGCGCAGGCAACACAGAGACGATCGTCGCCCCCATCATCATCCGTCTGCCGAGTGCCGTGCCGCCTCCCGTGACGCTGACCGTCACCGCGCCGGGTGCCGACACCGCATTGCTGAATTGGAATGGTTATGCCGGCAACTCCTTCGGCTTCGCGGGCTTCCGTGTCTACAGTGCCACCGCGCCCTTTGACAGTGTCGCCGGGATGACCCCGATTACGACGCTGAGCAAAGTCACCCGCACCTATACGGCGAGCGGGTTGGATCGATCGGTAACGCACTGGTTCGCTGTCGTCGGCTACAACACGCGCGGCGAATTTGTTCCGGAGGTCACCGCACGCGCCTGGCGCGATCCGTATCAGGGCGAGATCACGCAGAACCTCACGCTGGGCACACCCGGCAGCACCACTGAGATCTTGGGCACGTTGACAGTACGCAACGGCGCCACCCTGACTATCCCGGCGGGCACCACGCTGTCGTTCCGCCAAGGGGCGGGCATCGTGGTCGAGAACGGTGCATTGGTCGCCAACGGCACGGCGCTCGCACCCATCCGCTTCACGGCGGCCAATCCTGATGGCCGCGTGCTCCAGGCCGGCGACTGGTCCGGCATCACGCTCGGCGCGGGCGCCGGCGCGTCACTGCTGCGGCACGTCTGGATCGAATACGGCAGCGGCTTGACGGTTGAAGGCTGCGCCCCGACCATCGACGCCTGCTCGGCACAGTACAACGCACCGGCGGCGTTGCGCGCCCGCGCGGGAGCCACGCTGCGCACATCCGACGCACTGCTGCTCTACAACGCAGTGGCTCTACTCGCTGAAGCCGATGCCACGCTGGAAGTCTCGCGCTCGATCGTACGCAACAACCAGACCAACGCGTTGGCGGTTGCAGGCTCGCAAATGACCGCCACCAACGTCTGGTGGGGCGCGGCCGATTTGGCCACTGTGCGGTCCAACCATGTGGGCACCGTCGCGTGCGAGCCGATGCTGACCGACGAACCGGTGCTGACGCCGGCTGCCGACGCGCATGACGGCAACCGCACCGTCGGTGTGGCGAACATCACACTGGCACTGGCCGCGCGCGTAGCAGAAGCGGTACAGATCAGCGAAGACTCCTCCTTTACAGGCAGTTTCTTCGATCCGTTCACCACGCCCAAGAACGTGGCGCTCTCCGCAGGCGGCGGGCTCAAGACCCTTTACATCCGCTTCCGCAACGCGGCGGGACAGATCAGCGACACCGTTGCACTGCCGATCACCTACATCACCGGCGGTCCGCAAATCACCGCCTGCAACATCGCGGAAGGCGCAGTTCTGACGCGGCCCTTCCGCCTGACTGCGAGCGCATCGTCTGGACTGGGCGTTGTCTCTCTGCGCGCACTGGTCGATGAAACGGTCGTCGCCGAAACCAACGCCGCCAGCCTCAACGCACGTTGGGACGTGCGGACGCTCACCCCCGGCACGCACCGTGTGCGGCTTGAAGCGCTCGACACCCGCGGTAACCTGGGCACACGCGCGTTCAACGTGACGGCCAATATCCAGCCGCCGCCGAATCCGGTGCTGACCGCGCCGCAAGACGGCTTGCTGACCACCGAAGCCACGGTCATCGCCAGCGGCACGGCGGAGCCGTTCGCAACCGTGGCGCTGCGCCGCAACGGTGCAGTCGTGCAGCAGGTTCCCGCCGCACAGAACGGCGCGTTCTCCGCGACCGTCCCGCTGGCCGAGGGTGAAAACATCATCGCCGCCTGGATCACCGACGACTTCGGTTCCGGTCGTTCCAACGAGCGCCGCGTCACACGCGACTCCGGTGCTCCCGAACCCGTGACGCTGGATGCACCCAGCTACAAGCCGGGCACGGGGTTGCAGTTTGACTGGTTCTTCGCGCCGGAGGGCGAGCAGCCGATCAGCGTAGCCCTGTTGCGGGCGGCAGCGCCGTTCACCGCTGCCAGCGGCGCGACATGGCAGGGCGCTTGGACCACCGCCAATCCGCTGGTTCACACGCCGCCGTCCGACGGACGCTGGTACTTCGCTGTGATCGGGCGCGACGCTGCGCATAATGTGTCGCTGATCTCGAACGTGATCACCAACGACTTTGACGGCACGCCGCCCGTCTTCACCAACGCCTTCAACAAGCCGAGCCCGTGCGGCACAGGTCCGCTGCAGATCGAAATCGAGTCGTCGGAACCGCTGTCGGGGCTGCCCATCGTCACGGTGCAGCCGCCTGCGGCCAGCGGCCCCACCATGCTGACCGTCAGCAACACCGCGCCCAACCGCTACACCTGCGTATACAACGTACAGAGCGTAGCGGGTTCGGGGCCGCTCGCGATCAAGGTGTCGGGCACGGACTTCGCCGGCAACCGTGCGACGGGCGTGACGCCCGCCGGGCCGGTCGTGATTCTCGACACCCGCGCACCGGCCGGGCTGCTCAACACCGTGCCCGCCGGGCTGATCCAGGTCACCAATCCTGTCATGATGCAGATCTCGCTGATGCTGGACGAGACACCGGCCGACACCCCGCTGCTGCGCTTCACCCCGCCCGAGGGCGCGACTCTGCCGGTCACGCTGACAGGCGGCGGCACGAACTGGAGCGGGACGCTCGAACTGTTGCCCTCCATGGGCAGCGGCATCGCCACCTTCACGCTCGCCGTCAGCGACATCCTCGGCAACGCCGGTACGCAACTCGGCGGCGCGGCCCAGGCTGAACTTTACAACACAGCCACACCAGAACCGCCGCCGTCAGTTACCGACCTGCGCGCTTCGACCGACCAGAAGGACGGCGTCATCAAGCTGGCGTGGCTTGCAGTGCCCACCGCCGAGAGCTATGCGCTCTACCGGCAGGCGGGCATGACCGGCACGATGCCGGACACGCTGCTTGCCGCAGGCATCACGGCCGCCACCTACGAAGACCTGCCGCCGGAAGACGGCTTCTTCCGCTACGTGGTGTGCTCGGTGCGGCGCGGTGCCATGGCCGATCCCAGCCCCATCGCGCTGGGTATCTCCGACCGTACACCGCCGCCGGCACCGCAGAATCTCACCGCCGCGCTCTCCAGTTCCGGTGTGCGCGTCGAGTGGGAGTATGCCACATCCGGTGAGCAACCGGCCCACTTCCGCGTCTATCGCAACGGTACCCTGCTGCGCGACCGGCTCTCCGCCAGCACGCGTTACATCCTCGACAACCCGCCCAAGGGAACCTGGATCTACCGCGTCGCCGCAGCGGACATCAACCGCAATGAAGCGCTCTCCAACGAGGCATCGATCGACCTGACGCTGCCCGGCGTGGTGCGCACCGACGTGATCGTCGGCCTCGACCGCATTCCGCGGATTACCTGGCAGACGCGCGCCGAGCATGTCGGCATCAACCTCTACCGCAACGGCGTCAAGCTGAACGCTACGCCGCTGACCGGCACGAGCTACACCGACTACGGGCTTTCCGGCAACGCCGTGACGCGCTACGAAGTGCGCGGCGTCAACAGTGAAGGTGCTGAGAGTGCGGCGCGTCAGCTTCCGGTCTACCACACCGGTTTCGCGCTGGCGGTCAATCCCGAGGCCGGCGGTCATGCGCTCCTGCGCTACTTCGACCAGTGCGTGGTCACCGTCAGCAACCTGACCGGCGGTGCCACGCTCGATGTGGCGCGGCTGGAACTCACCCGTGCGATCGCGGGTGGCGCCAGCCTGACGCGCACCGTGACAAGCGCACAATCGGCGATGCCCGGTGGAACCGTGCAACTGGCCGTTACATATCCGTGCGCGACCGAAGCCGGCCTGCAAACCTACTCCGGCGTGTTGCTGCAAGCGTTGGATGACGCGAGCGCGTCCGTGCGTTATGAAGTAGCCTTTGACGGCGGCACACCGAGCCTGGCGCAAGCGCAACTTGAAATCACGGTTGAGCAACAGCCTGTCGCCGGCGCGGCATGTGCGCCGCAGGCACGCTTCTACAACCGCAGCCAGGTACCGATTGACATCGTCATGTGGCGCAACGGCCAGCCGGGCGACGTCGCGATCCGCGTGCTGGACGCCAACGAAACAGAGGTCAACCGGATCGATGTCATGATGCCCAAGTCATCGCTGATCGCCACGCCGGACGGCCAGCGCGGGTTTGTGCGGATTCCCGCCAACAGCTCGACCTTGATGATACTGCCTGAAATCATCGTGCCCGAGGCGCTGGGCGAGCAGGCCCGGGCGTCGATCGAAGTCGCGGCGGCATTCGTCTACACGGCATGCGGCACGGCGGGTGAAGAGCTGTCGGGGCCGTTGCAGGCGCGCTTGGCGATCACGCCGCGGCTGACGCCCTACACGGCCTTCGGCCTGCCCGAGCAGTCGGCATACCGCGCGGGCGAGACGCTGGTGATCACGGGCTACGCCTTTGAGCGCGTCACCGGCCTGCCGATGACGAACGCCCTTGTGAGCGCCGGCATCGGGCTCGACGGCTTCGCATGGCATGTGGATACTGTCAGCGATTCGAACGGCTGCTTCCGCGCTGAATGGCCGATTGTCCACGGTATCTCGGGCCTCTGCCAGATCTGGGCCGCACATCCCGACGTGCGCGACCGCCTGAACCATGGCCAGACCGCCATCTATCAGGCTTACTTCCGACCGCCCGAGGGCAACGTGCGGATGGCCGCCAATGACGTGTTGACTCTGCGCCTGAATGCGTACAATCCGGGCAGCTTCACGTTCACGAACCTGACCGCCGCATTCACCGCCTGGCAGATCACGGAAGGCGTCACCAACATGCTGCCCATGAACGTGGTAAGCGGTGCCGTCGAAAACGTCGAAGGGCTCGGACTGCCGCCCAAGCAGTTGACGCCAGTCACGCTGAAGCTCTTCGCGACCGAAGACGCACTGCCCGCCTTCAACTGCCGCTACGAGCTGGTCACGCCGGAAGGGCTGCGGATTCCGTTCGACGCGCGCGTGTCGGTGACGGCGCCGCTGCCGCTTATCACCGTGGCCTCGCCCGCCAACGGGTATGTGGACATGAGCCTGGATCGCGGCAAGACCCGTTCGACAGACGTGGAGCTGCGGAATGACGGCTTCAAGCCGCTACTCGGCGTCAAGATGACCGCGCCCACAATCCCGTGGATGCATGTCGCGCTGACCCCGCAGCCGGACGGCACCTTCGCGCTGCCCGATCTGGCACCGGGCCAAAGCTTCACCTTCCAGGTGCTTTACGCGCCGGGCGAAGATGTGGAGATGAAGTACTACAGCGATGCGCTCGCCATCACCGGAACCAATTCGGTCACGACCAAGGCGCTGAACCTGTACGCCAAGGTTACATCGGAACGCCGCGGCGGCCTCTCCTTCCACATCGCCAACAACCTCGGCCAAGTGGTGCCGGATGCGTCGGTCCGCGTGCGCAGCGCGCTGGACGGAACCGAACGCACCGGGTTCAAGAGCGACGCCAACGGTGACGTGCTCATCAGCGGCCTCATGGAAGGCCGGTGGCACTGGCAGGTCTCCGCATCCGGGCACGCCACACAGGCTGGCACTTTGCAAGTTGAAGCTGACCTCGACACGTCGGTCGAGCCGGTCCTGACGCGCGAATTGGTGACGGTGACCTTCACGGTCGTGCCGGTGCCGTTCACCGACCGCTACGAGATCAAGATTGAACAGACCTTCTCCACGTATGTGCCGGCGCCCGTGCTGGTCGTTGATCCCGTGTACCGCAATCTCGGCAAGATGTCGGGACCCTTCGAGTACACCTTCACGGCGACCGCCAAAAACCACGGCCTGATCAAGCTGACAGATTTCACCGTGAAAGGCACGCAGACCGCAACGGCGTCGATAACGCCTGCGATCACCTACCTGCCGGTCTTGGCACCGATGGAGCAGATCGAGATTCCCTACACGGTGAGTTATTGGGGCGAACAGGGCGCGCCCCCCGCTCCCGCTCCTGCGCCCGCGCCTGGGCCGCTGGCCTTGCCAGAACCTGAGCCGGTGTTCGGACCGCTGTCCGCACCGCGCGGCACGGCCAGCATGGGACGCGGCGTCGGGCCGCTGAGCGACCCGCCGCAGTACAACCCCTGTACCGATGATTTCATGGAGGCGGTCCAGAACCTGATGTCCTACCTAAACGGCAGGTACGGTTCGATGTCCGGCACCACGTTGATGCAGGCGCAAGCCGCGCTCACCATCATGTGGGAAATAGCCGACAGCGACCAGATGCCGATCGGTATCAGCGACATGGCGACGATGTATCAGACTATCCTCTGTATGGCCGAGTTAATGACGGGTGTCACGTCAAGCGGCGCACAAAGCGGCGGAGGAGGTGGCGGAGGCGGCGGCGGAGGCGGCGGTAACACCGGAGGCTACAACGGTGCTGGCGGCGGCTGTTTCGCGGCCGGAACCCCCGTGCTGATGGCCGATGGAACGTCGCGCGCCATCGAGGCGGTCAAGCCCGGCGATGTTGTGCGCACCGGGCCGCGCAAGGAGGATGTGGCACGCGTCACCGAGACCTACAAACGGCCGGAGGTGCCAATCCACCAGATCACGCTGGACAACGGCACCACGCTGCGCACCACGGCGGAACACCGCATCTGGACAGACGCGCACGGCTGGACGCTCGCCAAAGATATCCGCGTCGGCGACCGTGTCGTCTGCACGAATGATGCGACCGCCACGGTGACGGCATCGTCCCCCGTGCAGCAGTCCACCACCGTTTACACCTTTGAGTTGCGTGAGGATATCGCGTACTACGCGCACGGCGTGCTGGTCCGGCACCTGTGCGGCATGCAGTTCCCTCGCATGACGCCCACGCATGGAACACCGAGCCGGACGAAGGGAGGTGCCCAATGAAGCGCCTTTTCGCGACCATCAATGCCCTGAGCCGCCCCGCCGCGTCGTTGGCGTGTGCGGTCGGGGTAGCTGTTACGTTGACCCTCGCTGCACGCGCCCAGCAGCAGTACCAAGGGTTCTGCGCGTTTGCAAAGATCGAGATCCTGCAAGAGCTGACGCTGGAGCGGATCGGTTTTCTGGCCACGCTGGAGGTAACCAACAACGATGCGGTGGATCCCATCACCGGCTTCACGGCGGGGCTGCGTTTCACGCAACCGCAGAGTGGCGGCGTCCAAGATGATGCTACCTCCCTGTTTTGGGTTCGCCAACCCGAACTCATCAATATCAACGGCATCGACGGCGAAGGCAACATCGCACCGGGCGCAAAGGCCACGGTCAAGTGGTTCATCGTGCCCAAACCCGGTGCCGGCGGCTCATCCCCCAGCGGCGTGCGCTACTACGTGCACTGCGACCTCGCGGGAAGCATGCGTGGAGAGGTAATCCCAGAAAACGTCATGTTCGCCATCCCCGACATGATCACCGTCAAACCCGAGCCCGAACTGGAGATCACTTACTTCCAGCCGCGCGACGTACAAGGCGACGACCCCTTCACCGAACGGGTCGAGGCACCGGTTCCTTTCACGCTGGGCGTGCTCGTCAAGAACGTCGGCTACGGCAATGCACGCAATGTCGTGATCCGCTCTGAACAGCCGCGGATTGTCGAAAACAAGCAGCAACTGCTGCTGATCGCGCAGCTCATCGGTTGCCGCGTCATGGACGCGCCGCTCGACCGCTCATCGCTCACGGTCAATATCGGCGACATCGAACCGGGGCAGGCGCGTGTCGCCGCGTGGGACATGATCACCTCGCTCTCAGGAACCTTCACCGAGTTCAAGGCCACCTATACCCATGCCCCCGAATTCGGCGGCGAGGAAACCTCGCTGATCCGCTCAATGAACGCCCATTTCATTGTGCATGAGGTGCTGAACGATACCGTCGGTCGCGACAACGTGCGTGATTTTCTGGCGGACACCGACCGCGATCCCGACCAACTGCCGGACGCCCTCTATGAAAGCGAGGGCACGGTTCTGCCGGTCAATCTGGCGCAAGAGTGCGCGATCACTCCGGTCAACGCATCGACCTTCACCCTCACCGGCACGACGTTGACAGAAGGCCCGGTCTATCTGCGCGTGGCCGACCCCGGCCAGAACAAACGCCGTATCGCTCAGGTCTTGCGCCCCGACGGCACGGTGGTCAACAGCAACAACGTCTGGACCTCCACCCGCTACTTGAAAACCGGCAACCAGCGGCTCGACGAACTGCACCTGTTCGACATCGTCCCGCAGGGCGATCTGTCATACACGTTGACGTATGCCGCCGATGCGAACGACACCACGCCGCCGGTCACATCAATCGAGTTCTCAGGCAAGCACCTGCTTCACCAAGGTACGAATTACATCGCGCCGGCCACGCAGGTCTACTTCCTCTCGCAGGATGAGAGCGCGGTGTCCATCGAGTACAAGCCAACGCCCGAGGCTGCCTGGTTGCCGGCACTCCCCTTCTCGTTGCCGGTCGGCACTCACGCCATCGCCTATCGCGCGACCGACGCCGCGATGAACGTGGAAGAAACAAAGACCGCACAGATCGTCGTACTCGATCCGGCCGGGGACGGTACGGCGCTGACGCTGGCGGCCAACCGCACAGGACTCTCGCTACTCTCCGGACTTGCCAGCGCACGTCCTGACGACATCCGCTTCGAATTCTCGGCACCGCCCGGACCGGTTCCGCTATACGCGAGCGTCGAGGTGTTCCGCGGCATCCGCGCCTGGCCGCAGCTTGGCGGTCTGCCCGCCACGCCCATGCGCCCCGGCGAGCTTTCAATCACGGTCTCGGGCGAAGCGGTTGACCACTATCGCTGGCGGCTGAACGGCGGCGCATGGTCGGCGGAAGCACCGGTCAGCGAACCGATCGCGCTGAACTGCACGACCGCAGGCGGTTACACGCTGGATGTGGTCGCTCGTAGTGCGCACGGCGGCTATCCGCCGGATGCCGATGCCGTCCGCGCTTCGTGGGCCGTGGCCGACGACGCGCCGGGCGTTGTATTGCTCGAAGCGCCCACGCATCCGCATACCGCGAAGACCGCGCCGTTCCGCGTCTCCGGCACGGACATCACCACCTACCGCTGGTCGTTGAACGCGAATTACATCCGTCCCAGCGCGCCCGTGAGCCAACCGTTTGCCGTTTCCAACCTGACCGATGGCGCTTACGAAGTGCGCATCTTCCCCAACCTGCCGAACGGCGAACACACCGAAGAGGGATATGCCGCTTATCACTGGACGAACCGGCTGGCATACGGGTATGACTGCACCGGACTCTCATGCGTCAGAACCGCCCCGGCAATGCCGCTCGATGCTGGCACGAATTTCGTCTGGGACGGACGCAACGATGCCGGCGTGCTGGTCTTCCCGGGATGGTACACGGTGCGGGTCAGCGCCAGCAATGCGCTGGGGCAGGTCATCTGGGCCAAAGCTTATGTCGCCGTCGAGGAGCTGGGCGGAAGCGACAGCGAGGTCGCCGCCGCCAGCCGCGGTGTGCAACGCATGCACGGACGCGGCGATTGGGTGGTCTGGACCGACCGCTCGGGCGAGCAGTGGCAGATCTGGGCGCGCAACATTGCGACCAACGGCGCGGCGTTCGCGCTGACTTCATCGGCCAACACGCAGGACGATCCCTTCACCGACGGGCGCTATGTCGTGTGGCAAGGGCGTCAGGAAGACAGCACCTGGGCGGTGTATTGGACAGATCTGACCGACCCCGGCATGCCGATCCATGTGCTCTCGGCACTGCCGGACATCGACGAGACCAACCCCTCAATCTACTGGCCGTGGGCGGTCTGGCAAGCACGCGACGTACGCATCGCCTCGGCTCCGACACAACTGTACGCGAAAAACCTTGTGACCGGTGCCCGGCGTGCCGTTTCGCCCACCACGCAGGATCAATTGGATCCGCACGTCAACGCCGACCGCGTGGTCTGGCAGGATTGGCGCGATGTCGGCCCCGGCGAGATCTACTTCCAAGACCTCGAGACCGGCGAAGAACGCCGCATCACGACCAGCACCGCCGGTCAATACAAGCCCGCGATGGACGGCCCCATCATCGTCTGGCAGGACAACCGCAACGGGCAACAGGATCTGTACGCCTTTGATTTACGGGACGGTCGCGAGACCCGCCTGACCGATACGCCGTATGACGAGACTTTGCCTGCGGTGTACGGCGACTGGGTCCTCTTCACCGACAATGCACTCGGAGCCGGCCTCGAAAACCTGAGTCTCCTGCATCTGGCCTCGCTGCGGCATGCGCCGATGACGCGCACGGAAACGCAGAAGCGTTATCCTGCGTTGCTGACGCGCCACATCGCCTGGCTGGATGTCACGCCAGCCGGGACGCGCGTGGTAGCCGGTGCGCTGCCCTCGCTGCGGGGTGTCTATGCCGAGCGCAACGCAGTTCCGGTCACTGCGCAGATGCTCGAAACCGCTGCCACGGCGTTCCAACTGCTTGACCGTTGGCGCATGGACGCAAATGTCATTGAGGTCGCGACCTACGAGCAACTCTGGCCGACGGTGGAGACACGCCGTGCATGGCGTGACGGCACCACCGGCACCCTGCAAGGCGAAGATTTCCCGCTGACGCTCGGTATGTTTGTCTGGCTGGGCTTCGACCGCGCCCAGCTCATCGATTTCGGCCCATCCGAGAGCACGCCGCTCGATCTGCCGCAGGGCACCAGTGTTCTGACGTACAGCGGCTTCCCGATCGACTATTCGGCCTTCCGCATGATGCGCCAGCTCGGTCTGCAAAATGTCCGTGCGCTGCGTCTGCATGATCCGTCCGCCGGACGTTGGCAGACCGTGCAGGTCGAGGCGGGCCGACTGGTCGGAACCGACTTCCCGATCCCGCGCATCGCGGTGATCCTGATTGACATGACGCATGCGGTCAACGGATGGATGCCGCAATGACACGCAGAGACAGCGAACCCAACGAGGTGAAACCATGAACAGTCACACGCTTATCAGCTTGATCGTCGCGCTAGGTGCCGTCGGCGCGGCCTGCGCCGCCGTCACGCCGGCCGAACTGCGCGATCGGCTCGCCCGCGGTGATCGCGTCACCCTGATCGATCTCAGGCCGCGTGACGCCTACGAAGCCGGCACACTGCCGAATGCCGTCCGCATGACGGCGCGCGAGGCGACGCAAAAACCGCTCACCGGCGAAGTCATCTTTTTCGATGACGGCACCGGCCCCAATCTTGCACGCCGCGCCGCCGCACAGCTTGCGGAGGCGAACAGCAACGTGTCCGCCGACACCTTGGCGGGCGGATACGCCGCTTGGTGCGACGCGGGCGGCCAGACCAGCGAGGCCAAAGGGCTGCGCCCCACCCTGACGCGGTATGTCAGTTATCAAGAGGTGACCGGCGACATGACGGAAGACGCAGCCGACATCGTGCTCGTCGATCTGCGGCCCGCGCCGCCGCGCGCACCCGCCGCCGCCCTCGCCGCAGGCGAAGGAACAGAAGCCAGCGCGACGCCCGCCGCAACGGCGCTGCCGCGTCTTGATCTGGCATCCGAACTGCCCGGCTACAGCATCACGCGCACGATTCCCGGAACCCGGCCGCAGCGCGGCATGCTGGCGGCCACCGCAACACCGGGCGAAGCGCAGACCGTCCCGCCGCTCTACGTGTTGATTGACGCAGGCGACGGCACAGCCGAACGCACCGCGCAGACACTGCGAGCGGCAGGCATTTCGCGCGTAGCGATTCTGGCCGGCGGCGAAACCATCATCCGGCGCAAGGGCGAACCCGGCCTCTTGCGGCGCGGCCCCGGAACCGGGCTGACGGATGACGCGCCTGCCGGAAACGCCGGATTCGCCACCGTTATTCAGCAGGAGGAACAACCATGAAACGCCTGATCCTTGCGCTGTTGGTATGTGCCGCGCGCGGACTCTGTATCGCATCCGCCGAAGGCGTGATCGCAAACGTCGCTTCGCGCGGCTTCGATGTTTTTCTGCGCACCGACTCGCCACCGGCCTCCTGTCGGCTGGAGATCTACCGCGACGCCGCAGGCACCCAGCCCGAGACGGCGGTGACCATCGAGCGGCAGGCGCTCTTCACCGGCGCGACGAGTGGCGACGACTATGCGCGCCGCTGCGCGGACCGGCAGATTCGCAGTGCCATGACCGCGTGCGGTAACCTGCTGTTCCGGGTGGATAACGCCACGCTCGACACCGTCTACCATGTACGCGTTGTGGCCGATGACGTCACATGGCCGGCGAGCGGCCTCCAAGAGGTGCGCACGCTGCCCATTGGTGCCTGGCGCCCTACCACGCACCAGACAATGATCGATGTACACAGGCCCGGCGACGGCTGGGTAGGCGTGTTGACCGTGCTGGGCGCATACGCGCCTTTGCTGGCCGTGTGCGGCGACGGCACCCCTACCAACACCTGCTTCTTCTTCAACTACGCCGACCTCGCCGATGAAACGGGCGCACCGTTCACACCGGTTGCAGGCACCCCGATTACCTTCCGTCTCTACGGCAGGGGCGGCGCACCCGCAACGCAGCGCACCATGACCTACGCAGCGCCCGACGCGCAGGATGCCGCCGTCGCGGTGCTGAGCACCGAGGTCGCACCGCTGCTCCGCCTCATGATCGCGTCAGCCGCGCAGAGCGTCACCGAACCGGCACCCGGCGAAAACTTCTTTTTCGACGGCAGCGCGATTACCTGCCGCGTGGCTCAAACCACCGTCACGCAGGTGGACACCCAGTTCGTCGCCTACGGCTGGAGCGGCAGCGGCTCGGTGCCGGTCAGCGGACGCACCACCGCATTCACCTTCGCGCTCTCTGCCGATTCGGAAGTCATCTGGAACTGGCGCACCAACTACTGGTTGGATGTCGTCGCGGAACACGGCGTTGTCGATCTGTCGCCGGGATGGTATCGCGCGGGCGCTTCGCTCAGCGCACAAGCGACACCGGACGCCGAATGGCTGTTTGACGGCTGGTCCGGCATGGCATCGGGCTCCGACCCCGTGACCGCTTTCACAGTATCGTCGCCCGGACAACTGGTCGCCGCCTTCCAGCCCGTCCTCGTGCCGGGCGGACAGGGCATGCCAGAATGGTGGCTCACACAAGCCGGACTGGTCGGCGCGGATCGCGATATGAGTGCCGACCCCGACAAAGACGGCATGAGCAATCTGCAAGAGTGGCTCGCGGACACCTCCCCTACCAACCGTGCCTCTAATCTTCGGATCACGGCACTGTCGAAAAACGGCGTCACCGCCAACCTGACGTGGCAGGGCGGACGCGAAGCCATGCAGATCGTCGAAATGCTGGAGGGTGATCTGGCGACCGGCACATGGCGTCCCGTCTCTACCAATCTGCCGCCCACCGAGACGATCGGCACCTGTGCGATTCAGATTGAAGGAAAGCCCACCCTCTTTTTCAGGATCAAAGCTGAACGCTAAACGCGACATGTTCCAACCACGCTCCAGATGGGCTGCTGCATACGCGTTATGTCTGCTGACGACCGTCGGTGGCCGGTGTGACGACATCCGGCAGGCATTGCTCACATGCGCACAGCCCTGCTTCGATTTCGGCACCCTGCCCGCAAGCGAACAGAGCGCTTCGCACACCTTTGACGTGGAGAACACGAGCACTGAAACCGTTGAGGTCTTAGCCGTGAGCACCTCCTGCGATTGTCTCACGGCTGAGTTGGAACGCAAAACCATACGGCCCGGCGAGGCGCTGGCGCTGCCGGTTCATCTCATGTTTCAAGGTCGCTCAGGTGCGCAGCGGCGAGCCGTGCATCTTGTCTACCGCACGCCCGATGCGCCTGATGGCACACGGACGCTGACGTTCACCGTGCAAGGGACAATTCTCACGCCGGTGATGCGCTACCCGGACAGCCTTGACCTCGGTGTGCAGGTACCGGGCTGCACGGCGACCGGAACGGTGGAACTCGCCGCCGGTCAGGCACACGCTTTCCGCATCCACAACGTCGGGCTTGATCGTGCCGACGCGCGTGCCGATTACCAAGCCGACACCGCGAGCCCGCGCCATCTTATCCATTTGACCCTGCCGGTGCCGCTACGCATCGGCGCGTTTTCAGGTTTTGCGATTGCCACCACCGACCTGCCAGAGATGCCGCAGGTGCAGATCCCCTACCAAGGCCTCGCCGCCCCGCTCATTGAGGCTCAGCCCTCCGTGATCGCCGCCCGGCGCGGTGTCGGACTGGACGCCTCGCTCACACTGTTTTCGGCGCACCGCATCGCTTTCCGCGTCACGCAAGTGAACGCCACCGACGCGCGCATCCGCGTCACCCTTGATCCTGCAGAGGAACGCCCCCGCATCCATGTGACCTCAAACGCATTAGCCGAATCGCTCCATGGTGCCATGGTGCGCATCACAACCGACCATCCGATCTGCCGGATCATCGAGGTGCCGATCCGTGCCTCGGCCGCCCCGGCACAGATGTGAGTTGTAAAGGAAGAACCGACATGAATAACCGAATCAAAACCATCACCAGCCTGCTGATTTCCGGCGTGTGCATGCTTGCCGGTTGGCTGAACGCCGCGACGAGCGTCTCCAACACCACCACGCATGCCGTTCATGCCACGTTGGCTGAAGCCCTTGCAGCGGTGAATGCCGACGGCCAGACTCTCGCGCTCACGTCAGGTGTCTTCGAAGAACCGGAGTTGACGATCAACTACGCCGTCACGTTGCAGGGTGCCGGTGCGTTGGACACGATCATTCAACCGGCAGGTGACACGCGGATTGCCTCAGTCTCCATTCCTGTAGAATATGGCGTCACGCTTCCTGTCGTTTTCCTGAACCTCACACTGAGCAACGGCGTGACGGACGGTTCAGGCGGTGCGATTTTCGTTGGGGAAGGACGTGTGATCGTCTCGAACTGCGTGGTTTCCGGGAACTCAGCCGCCAATGGCGGCGGGCTGTACTGCATGCCGGGTGCAGATGCCAGCCTCACGGTTGACCACTCCATCATCAGCGGCAACACCGCGTCGCAGCAGGGCGGCGGCGCGATGCGCGGGCTCTACCGCAACTGCACATTCTTCGGCAACAGCGCGGACAAGGGCGGTGCGGCGGCGTATGCCGTGCTTGAGGATTGCGTCTTCGAAGAGAACCAGGCGTTGGAACAAGGCGGCGGACTCTTGCATGGACGGGCAACGCGCTGCCTGTTCAACGGCAACCGGGCTGTCTTTGGCGGCGGTGCCTCTCAAGCCGATCTGGCCAACACACTGCTGATGCAGAACACCGCCAACCAGAGCGGCGCCGCGCTCTACGGTGGCACGGCGGTCAACTGCACACTCGTCGGGAACACCGCCGGCCACCAAGGCGGAGGCGTTTGCGGCGCGAGCGTGACCAACTCAATCTTGTACGACAACCATGCGTCGATTGGGAAAAACTACGACGCGGCCTCAACGCTCGCCTGGAGCTGCGCCGAACCGCTCGCGCCCGGCCCAGGCAACATCGCCGCCTATCCGCGTTTCCGGGATCGGAACGCGTACGATTATTCGTTACTCTCCCACTCGCCCTGCACGAATGCCGGATCGACAGCCTCCGCGCCAGCCGGTCCGGACCTGAATGGCAACACGCGCGTTCAGGGCGCGGCGGTCGACATGGGCGCGTATGAACACAACCCTGCCATTATCGACTATTACGGTTTCGAACTTTGGCTGCACCGGCGCGACCTGCCCATCGACGTCAATGACCAGTTCGCTCGTGACCACAACAACGACGGTATCCCCAATGGTCTCGATTATGCGTTCGGAACCAACCGTGTGGACGGCGCGCTCCTGACGATTCGCCACACGCCGACAGGGCCCGTTGCGGAGACCGCCGTGAAAGATCCCGACGCCGTCGGTTTTGTCAACGTGTGGGTTGAGACAACCGGCGCGCTGACCGGCACCCCGCAGTGGGTCAACGCCGTGCCGGTGACTGAGGGTACGCCAGAGGGTGCGGCGCGGTTCCGCCGCGACGCACCCGACGCCGCGCAACGTGGCTTCTTCCGCCTCAAGGCGGCGCTACCGTAAGTCCGCGGGTCGTCCACTGCACCAGTCCCCACAGCAGATCATGCCGCGCTGTTCCGTCCGGCGTGCGAGTGCATTCGTAAAGCGTCCAGAAGGGTGCCCAGTTGCGCTCGATGCCGCCGCTGTGTCGGATCGGATTGAGCTCCAACACACGCAAACGTGTGCGCTCCGGCGTCTCGTCCCGCAAGTAGAGGGGCCAGAGCCGCGTGTAGTGCTCGGCCTCGTACTCTCTCCCGGCCTTGTCGGTATTGCGGACGGTCTCATGTGCGTAAAACGGGAAGAAGCGAGTACGCTCGGCGCGGCGGTTCTTGCTCTCGGAGCTTGAGTACCACAACAGCGGCCATGCCGCATACCAGCGGCGATCGCCCTCGCCAACAACACTCGCATAAAACGGCCAGTAGGAACGCTTCATCGCCGGCTTGGTGGTGGCGGTCGCCCAGACTTCATGCGTCTCATAAAAAGGCCAGGGCAAACGCCAGCGCTCCGCCGAATCGGTACGCGCATAGGAGAAGAAGGGCGGTAGCACTAGGCGCTGTGTCTCGTTGGTGCGGTTGACCTCACCGTAGAGCGGAAAGAGCAGGAACGATGAACCCGGATTACGCGCGTCGCTGTAGACCGCCGAAGTCCAGAACGGCCAGAACGCATAATGGTGCTCTACCTGTCGCTTGGTGTTGATCTTGCTGCTCCAGATGGGGAAAATCCCCTCTTCGCGCAGATGCGGATTCTCCGTCAGACGCGAGTAAAACGGCCAGGGGGTGTAGACCCGCTCGACACCGTTGACCTCGTAATTGAAGTAGAGCGGAAACAGCGTGAAGTCGATGTCATCCATCAAGGCCATGTGCGGCAGGTGACCGTGGATCGGGAAAAGCGCCCAGTAATCCTCGCCCGCTTTGCTGCGCCCCTGGAACCAGATAGGAAGCAGTGTGAACTTCCATGCGGATGCGTCGCAGGCGACATCATCGTCCGACCCGTAGGCCAGCAGAAAGCGCCACCAGGACTGCTCACGGTCACGGTGAAAAGTACCGAGCGGCCAGACCACATCGGTGACGCGCGTGTCGATGGCCGGGTCTTGGACTTTCGAATAGAACGGCCGCAGCGCCCAGAACGTCGCGCCGTCGCGGGTGGCGCTGTACTCGAAAAAAGGACCCAGCCGGAAGCGTCGAACCACATGATCCGGCGCACTATTGGTCGCCCCCGCCGCTAGGGCCGTTACGCACGCCAACGCGGCGACTAAAGCGCGAGTACAGCAGAAAGGTGTGTGCAAATCAGCGATCAATTGTTATGGCAGTAATAGTCGTGGATGCGTCTTTCACAGCCAAAGGTCATGGCAATCAGCGCCGTGCGGATCCACATGCCGTTGCGCATCTGCCGCCAGTACATGGCGCGCGGATCGTCGTCTATTGCGACCGCGATTTCATCGCGGCGCGGCAGCGGGTGCATGATGATGGCGCGGGGCGGCAGCAATGCCAGCTCTTCCAATCCGAACTTGAAATGGCTGGTATCGATCGCCGCGCTTTCATTTTTGTAGTTGTCCCACTCATCCTGCATGCGCGTCATGTAGACCGCGTCGGCTTCAGGGATCACCGAACGGAAATTGTCGGTTTGCACAAATTCCACGCCCTTCTCGCGAAGGATATCCAAAACATCGGTGTCGATCTGGAGCGGATCAGGCGCCACAAAAATCTGCCGGATGCGGGGATAGTTGGTCAGCAGGTACGACAGCGAGCGCACCGTCCGGCCGCGCAACAGATCGCCGCAAAAGACCACCGTCTTGTCGTGCAGCCCGCCGCCGCGATCAAAGCTGCGCAGCAGGGTGTAGATGTCGAGCAGCGCCTGGGTCGGGTGCTGGTCTTTGCCCGACCCCGCGTTGATGATCGGGATGGGGCGGTCGGAGTTGGAGATGACCCAGGCCATGTGCTCGGCCAATCCCTTCTCCGGCGTGCGCATGATAATCAAGTCGAAGTAAGAGCTGAAGGTGCGCACCGAATCCTCGCGCGACTCCCCCTTGAACTCCGACGAGATGGAGGTATCACGCACCTCGCCGACCGGCACGCCCAGAATCTGGCAGGCGGAAACAAACGAGAGGAAAGTACGCGAGCTGGGCTGTGAAAAATAGAGCATGGCCCGCTTGTGCGTGACCTGTTGGCGCAGGTATTCCGCTCCGATGCGGGTCTTGGCAATCGCGCGGATCTCGTTCGCCAGTGCCGCGAGTTTATCAAGCAGCACGCTGTCAAACTGCTGCGCGAACAGCGTGTGATACGGCGAGCCGTCCGGCTGCATCAAATAAGGGGTTTTTTCCACCAGCGGCAACGCGCTGAACTCTTCCCATGCGATATTGAACAGTTTTTTAGCCATATTTCCTCCCATTCCGAATTGCCGCATCACAGGGCGGACAGATCAGCCATTGCCGACACATACAACGCCTTGATCGTGTGCATGCGGTTTTCAGCCTCGTCAAACACTTTAGAGAAAGGCGCCTCAAAAACCTCGTCGGTCACTTCCAGTGCCCCGCTCTCGGCCGTTATTGCGGTATCATGATCATGAAGAGCCGGCAGGCAGTGGAGAAAGATCAACTCGCCGCCCGCATTACCGGTCGCCTCGACCAGCTCCATGTTCACCTGATAGGGGCGCAACAGGCGCAGCCGCGCCTCCTGCTTCGCCTCCTCCCCCATCGAGACCCACACATCCGTGTAGAGGACGTTGGCACCGGCCACGCCCCGCTTGGGATCGTTGACGATCTCCAGCGTCACCCCATTACGTGCGGCCACCTCGGACGCCTCCTTGACCAGCACCGGATCGGGCGACAATTCGGACGGCGTGCAGTTCACATAGTGGACGCCGGCTTTGGCGCAACCGATCATCAGTGAATTCGCCACATTGTTGCGCCCGTCGCCCACATATGCCAGCTTGATGCCCTTGAGCCGCCCGAAGGCCTCTTTGATCGTCATCAAATCCGCAAGGATCTGCGTCGGGTGAAACAGGTCGGTCAGGCCATTCCAGACCGGCACGCCCGAGTAACGCGCCAACGCGGCAACCGTCTCCTGCGAGAAGCCGCGGAACAGGATGCCGTCAAAAATCCGGCCCAACACGCGGGCGGTATCCTTGACCGACTCTTTGACCCCCAGATGGATGTCATTTTTGGTCAGATACTCCGTCGAACCGCCCTCGTCACGGATCGCCACCGCTGCGGAGTTGCGCGTGCGCGTAGAGCTTTTCTCAAAAATCAGTGCGACTTGACGTCGCTTGAGCAGATCGCCGCGGGTGCCTGCGCGCCGCCGCGCCTTCAGCGCGACCGCCAGGTCAATCAAGTCCAGCATTTCCGTGTCAGTCAGGTCCGCTATCCGCAAAAGCGAGCGTCCATACAATTCAGGGGGCCAATTCAACATTTCTGAAATCTCCAATTGTGTTTGTCAATTATAGGCGAGTGCCCCCAGACAGACAAGAACGATCGAAAAAGAAGTTGTGAATCTCAACGTCCTCTCAGAACAAATGAAAAAAGAGTTTGCCACAACCAGCAACAAGCCGGTTCCAGCAAACTCTTCTCTCTTCTTTCTCACTTTGGATGCGCGTCAGCTCTGGACGTGCATCCGGCGCGCTTATTTCGCAGGGCCGATGGTGATGTTACGGAACTCAATCGGACCGCCTTCGCTCTGGAGGCAGATAGCACCGGCATCGGTGTAGGCCGCGGTGCCCTTGTTTTGCAACACTCCGTTGACGCTCACCGTGACGGTATTCGCTTTCACGACGATCTCGACGCTGTTCCACTCGCCATCAGGCTTTTCCGAGGACTCTGCCATTTTTTTGACAGACTTGATTCTGGGGTTTTCCAGACCGTTCATCGTGGCTTGAGAAAGCAACACGAAATCACCGGCGCTACCTTTCTTAAGCTGGGCCTCAATCGCTTTGGGCAAAAAGAAATTATCCGGCCCCGTTTTCAAAACAAAGATACCACTGTTCATCTGTTCGGACTGCGCGTACCAGCGGTACTCAAGTTTCAAGGTGAAGTTAGCGTAACTCTGCTGTGTCATTAGATAGCCGAACGGCTTTCCCGTGCAGCGGATGACGCCGTCTGCGACCGTCCACGTCTTGTCCGGATCGCTACCCGGCTCTGCGGTGATCACTTTGGTCCAGCCGGAAAAATCAGTGCCGTTGAACAGACTAACGGTCTGCGTGGGCGTCACCGGCACCTCTTTCACGGTCATCGCATCCGCGACAACATGCAGGCTGCATAACAAGGTCATGAGGAATATCAGCGTCTTCATTCAGTTCTCTCCTTTAACAAAAAACCCCGTTTTGCAAAAAACGGGGTCGAAATCTGGTGGGAGATAGTGGACTCGAACCACCGACCCCTTGCATGTCAA
>ERZ795047.1393-NODE-1393-length-25900-cov-5.885278_pt1 | contig 25900 bp, 20 predicted proteins | sample MGYA00375131_ERZ795047 | MGnify/ENA primary metagenome ERZ795047 (study PRJEB30176, sample SAMN05720228) | activated sludge metagenome | isolation source: Anaerobic digester | place: Japan | collected 2015-05-20 ...
CTCTCCGGCAGACGGTCGCCGAATTGGGCGAAGTGTTTTTCAATATCGGGAATTTCGGCCCTCCAGGCATCGATATCCACCCGAAGCAACTCATGCAGATCGCGTTCCTCGATATCCAGACCCTTCAAATCCAGACTGCCGAGTTTCGGCAGCAGGCCGATGGGCGTCTCAACGGCTTCGGCCCTCCCCTCGATCCGTTCGCACATCCATTTCAGCACGCGGCTGTTCTCGCCGAAACCCGGCCAGAGCCAGCGGCCGTCGGACGTTCTCCTGAACCAGTTGACGTAAAAGATTCTCGGCGCCCTGTCGCCGAGCCTGTCCCCCATGTTCAGCCAGTGCTGGAAATAATCGCCCATGTTGTATCCGCAGAAGGGCTGCATGGCGAAAGGATCGCGTCTCAAATTGCCCACCGCGCCGATGTTGGCGGCCGTCGTTTCCGACGACGCCGTCGCGCCCAGAAAAACGCCGTGGTCGAAATTGAAGGCTTCATTGACCAGGGGCACGACGCCCGCGCGGCGTCCGCCGAAGACAAAAATATCAATGGGCACGCCCTCGGGCTTTTCCCAGTCGGAACAAATGACCGGACACTGGGCGGCGGGTGCGGTGAAGCGCGCGTTGGGATGCGCGGCAGGCTCCTTGCTCTCCGGCGTCCAGTCCTTTCCTTTCCAGTCAATGGCATGCTTCGGCGGCTTGCCGTCCATGCCTTCCCACCAGACATCCCCCTTGTCCGTCAAGGCGCAATTGGTAAAAATAATGTTTTTCTTGATTGTTTCCATGGCCATGGGATTGGAACTGTAGGAGGTTCCCGGCGCCACGCCGAAAAATCCTGCTTCCGGATTGATGGCGTAGAGTCGGCCGTCGGGCCCGATTTTCATCCAGGCGATATCGTCGCCGATGCATTCGGCCTTCCAACCTTCAATGGTCGGCTGCAGCATCGCCAGGTTGGTCTTGCCGCAGGCGGAAGGAAAGGCTGCGGCAAGGTGATATTGCTTGCCCTGGGGACTGGTCAGCCTCAAGATCAGCATGTGCTCGGCCATCCAGCCTTCGCGCCTGGCCATCGCCGACGCGATGCGCAACGCCAGGCATTTCTTGCCCAAAAGCGCATTTCCGCCATAGCCGGAGCCATAGGACCAGATCAGATTTTCATCCGGAAAATGACTGATGTATTTCTTCTCCATGGGCGCGCAGGGCCAGGAAACATCCTTCTGGCCGGGCTCCAGCGGAGCGCCGATGGAGTGCAGGCAGGGGATGAAGTCTCCTTTCTTGCCCAGCTTGCGCAAAACTTTCTTCCCCACGCGGGTCATGATGTGCATGTTGCAGACAACGTAAGGGCTGTCGGTGATTTCCACGCCGATTTTGGCGATGGGCGAATCAATCGGCCCCATCGAAAAGGGAATCACATACATGGTTCGGCCCTTCATGCAGCCCCGATACAGAGCCTTCATGATCGCCTTCAATTCATCCGGCGCAATCCAGTTGTTCGTCGGCCCGGCGTCGACCTGGTTCGGGTAACTGATGTAGGTGCGGTTCTCCACGCGCGCCACATCCGACGGATCCGAACGGAACAAAAAGCTGTTTTTCCTCTTCTTGAGCTTGACCGCGGCGCCGCTTTCCACCATCTGCGCCATGAGCGTGTTGTATTCCTTTTTGGAACCGTCACAGACATATACCCTGTCCGGCGCGCACATCTGCCGGACTTCTTCAATCCACTTCTTCAATTTTTCGTTTTTTACGGCTATTTCCATAAAATCATTTTTTCTCCTCGCCAGTTAATCGGTGCGCCGTCTTTTCCAACTTCCGGCGCAGGGGTCCATTATTTCTTTGACTTTTTCGCTTTTGCTTTCGCTTTGGGTTTGGGCCTGGCAGCCGTTTTCACTTTTTTCTTCGGCTTTGCCGAAGCCTTCTGCTTGTCTTCCACGACAGCCTGCGCCGCGGCCAGTCGCGCTATCGGAATGCGGTAGGGCGAACAGCTGACATAATCCATTCCCACGCGATGGCAGAACATGACGCTCGAGGGTTCGCCGCCGTGTTCGCCGCAAATGCCGACCTTCAGGCCGGGACGCGCGCTGCGGCCTCTTTCCACGCCCATCTGAATCAACTGGCCGACGCCGCTTTGATCCAGAATCTGGAAGGGGTCGGCGGGAATGATTTTCTTGGCCAGATAACCGGGAACGAATGCGCCGACGTCATCGCGGCTGAAGCCGTAGGTCATCTGGGTCAGATCGTTCGTTCCAAAGCTGAAGAACTCCGCCTCCTCGGCGATCTTGTCGGCCAGAAGCGCGGCCCGCGGGATTTCAATCATGGTCCCGACCAGGTACGGAATTTTCTTCAGGCCGTATTTGGCCAGCACTTCCGGATAAATCTTTTTCACCAGCTCCGCCTGATGCCTGAACTCGGCCACGTCGCAGACGACCGGAATCATGATTTCCGGAAACGCCTTTTTGCCTTCCTTGATCAGCTCCGCCGAGGCTTCCAGAATGGCGCGAATCTGCATTTCGCTGATTTCCGGGTAGGTGATTCCGAGACGCACGCCGCGGTGTCCCATCATCGGATTGGTTTCATGCAACTTTTCCGCCCGGGCGTTGAGGCCGTCGATCGAAATATTCAGGCTGTCCGCCAGACGCTGCCTTTCTTCGGGGTTCTCCGGCACGAATTCATGCAGAGGCGGATCCAGCAAGCGGATGGTCACCGGCCTTCCGCCCATCACGTCGATCGTCTTCTTGACGAACGCTTTCACAAAGGGAAACAGCTCGTCCAGCGCGACGCGGCGCTGCTCTTCGGTATCCGAAATAATCATCTTGCGCAGGTAGAAAAGCGGCTGTTCGCTGTTTTCGCCGTAGAACATGTGTTCGGTGCGGAAAAGCCCGATGCCCTCGGCGCCGAACTCCACGGCCTTGGCCGCGTCTTTGGGCGTTTCGGCGTTGGTGCGGATTTTCAGCCGGCGCACCGAATCGCAGATCTTCATGAAGGCGAGGAAGTTCGGATCGTTTTCGGCGCCGCTGATCATGGGCAGAGACCCGATGTAGGCGCGGCCCTTCGTCCCGTTCAGGGTAATGAAATCGCCCTCGCGCACCGTCTTGCCGTCCGCCGTCATGACCTTGTTTGCGATATCCACGTGCAACGCGCCGGCGCCGACGATGCAGCACTTGCCCCAGCCGCGGGCCACCAGCGCCGCGTGCGAGGTCATGCCGCCGCGGGCCGTGAGAATGCCTTCCGCCGCGCGCATGCCTTCGACGTCCTCGGGATTGGTTTCCTCACGCACCAGAATGACTTTTTTGCCCTCTTTCTTCCATTCCACGGCCACGTCGGAGGTGAAGGCCACCTGCCCCACGGCGCCGCCGGGACCGGCGGGCAGACCCTTGACCAGAAATTCCGCCGAGGCTTCGGCCTTGGGATCCACCATCGGATGCAGCATTTCATCCATTTGCGCGGGTGTGACGCGCGAGACGGCCTCTTCCGCCGTAATCATCTTGCTTTTATACATGTCCACGGCCATTCTGACCGCCGCCGGGCCGTTGCGCTTTCCGGTGCGGGTCTGAAGCATCCAGACGCGACCCTCCTGAATCGTGAATTCCAGATCCTGCATGTCCCTGAAGTGGGTTTCCAGTTTCTTTCTGATGGCCAGGAGTTCCCGGTAAGCCTTGGGCATCGCCTTTTCCAGCGAAGGATAACCCTCAATATCGTCCGTCTGGCGGGTCTCTTCGTTGATGGGATTGGGCGTGCGGATTCCCGCGACGACATCTTCGCCCTGCGCGTTGGGCAGCCATTCGCCGTAGAATTTGTTTTCGCCGGTGGCGGGATTGCGGGTGAACGCCACGCCCGTCGCCGAATGGTCTCCCATGTTGCCAAAAACCATCGCCTGGACATTCACGGCGGTGCCCCAGTCATCGGGAATGCCTTCGATCCGGCGATACGACACCGCGCGTTTGCCGTTCCAGCTCTTGAAGACCGCGCCGATCGCGCCCCAGAGCTGCTCGAAGGCGTCATCGGGGAAGGGTTTGCCCAGGACTTCCTGCACCTTCGCCCGGTAGATTCCGGCGAGTTCCTCAAGATCCTCCGCCGTCAGTTCCACGTCCGATTTGACGCCCCGGCGCTGTTTCATGGCCGCCAGTTCTCGTTCCAGTTGCTGCCGGACGCCCATGCCTTCCTCGGGCTCGATGCCTTCGGCCTTTTCCATCACCACATCCGAATACATCTGAATCAGACGGCGGTAGGAATCCCAAACGAAACGCGGGTTATGGGTCTTTTCAATCATGCCGGGAATCGTTTTGGAGGTCAGGCCGATATTGAGAACTGTTTCCATCATGCCGGGCATGCTCTTGCGCGCGCCGGAACGCGCCGAACACAGAAGGGGATTTTTCGGATCGCCGAATTTCATCCCCGTTTCTTTTTCCATCTTCTGCAGCGCCTTGTCCACCTGCTCCTTCAATCCCAGAGGATAACGGCCCTTGTTTTTCAAGAAGGCCATGCAGACTTCCGCTGTAATCGTGAATCCCGGAGGAATGGGAATTCCCAGATGAGCCATCTCCGCCAGGCCGACGCCTTTGCCGCCCAGAAGATTTCTGCTTTTTCCGTATCCTTCCGAGAAAGAGTAAACATATTTAGCCATAACGATCCTTTCAACCTCCTTTGTTCATACGCCAAATTTTAATGCGTTATATCGGCATAAGATTGCCGTTATTGTCAAGACAAAAGTTCATCCGTACCCCCGCCAGCGGCAAAAACGAAAAAACAAGCTATTGCGGCAAGTTATGCGCCTTTAAACCGGCGGAAACCATCCGGCAGGCGATACATTTTTCATCATCGATTTTGTGTTTTAGAAGAAGCTTTCAAACGGGTTTTTTTATATAAGTTCAAGGGAAGGCTTTGAAGCATATTGCCTTATTCTGGTAATGAGCTTCGCCGAAAAGAATTTCAGCGGACAAAAGGATATATTGTTTTTTTTCAGTGCCCTGTAAATTTCAAGATTCTGTTTGATGATATTCGACAAATTCTTATTGGAAGCCCCGCCATACCTCATTTTAACCAAAATCTGGGGGATATAAACGGCGTGAACCTGAGACTTCTCCAGAAAACGCGCCATGAGTTCGTAATCCGCCGCCAGGGAATAGTTCAAATCAAACAAACCGAACCGGTCAAAGATCCTGCGGCGCGCGAAGAAAGTCGGATGCGGAGGAACCCATCCCGTGCCGAACAACCCCGGCGTGAAGGGACATGATTTCCAGAAACGAACGATTTTATCGAGATTATTTTTCTCGACGTAAATCAAATCCGCATAACAGGCATCAACGCGAGCATCGCTCATCGTCTCGGCGACCTTTTTTAAAACCCCGGCATCGTAATAGACATCATCGGAATTGAGAAAACCGACGACATCGCCCGTGGCCAGCCTGAGGCCTTTGTTCATGGCGTCGAAAATACCCCGATCCGGTTCGCTGAGAAAACGGACGGGATGTCCATCCCATGACCGCACGATCTCGACCGTCCCATCCCTGGAAGAACCGTCAATGATGATATGTTCAAGATTGTCATAAGCCTGCGAGGCGACCGACGCAAGAGTCTCCCGAATGGTCCGGGCGCTGTTGAGACATACGGTGATGACGGTGATTCTTAATGGATTCAAGGACGACCTCTGAAATTGTTCCGTTTTCCCTACGATGAAATCGTTTTTTGCTTTTCGATAAACTTGATTTTTTCCGCCGACAATCGCCAGCCCCTTTGTGTTTCGCCGTAATCCCTAAAGCCGACCAGACGAGGATAGATTCGCGGTGAGACGCGCAGCGCGTTGAGCAACACAATCTTTAAGGAATATTTCAGAATCGTGCAATAGTATTTTGCGTCCGGACGGATTAACATTTCCGATTGAATCTCTTTCAGGGTCTGGAGATGCGCCTTATTGGTATCAACGGCTTTTTGCAGATGAAGATCTCTGTCCTCCTGATAAATGGTCAGCGCGTCGTCGAACCAGAGACCTTTGTATTTCAGGGACAGCGACCAGATCATCCTGGCATCCTCCGCCGGCCCGCCCTTGCCCCTCGTGATTTTGTAACCTATTTTCCTCGCAATGTCCTTTTTCACCGCCAGCGTCGGGTGCACGAATTCCCGGGGGATACATCCGGATGCTCGATGAAAACCCCTTGTGCCTTTGATATCGAGGTCGTTATTGACCACAACCGCGTAGGAACAGCAGTAATCATATCCCCTGCTCCGCGCGTCCGCCACCTTTTCCAGCCGCTCCGGAAAATTCAAATCATCGATGTCCCAGACGGCAATCCAATCGCCGCGGGATTGAGCAAGAGCCAAGTTCCTCGCATAACCGCGGCCCCTGTTGGGTTGATACGAAAACAGCCTTACACGGCTGTCGCTAATTTTCCTGACCGTCTCAGCCGTATCGTCGGTGGACCCGTCATCCACAACCACCCATTCCCAGTTCGTGAACGTTTGTTCAACAAGATTCGCATAACAGCGTTTTACAAAATCAGCGCCGTTGTAAACGGGAGTGATTACAGAAAGCATTGCCGGTTGATTCATATTGGCTTATATCATTCCTACGATGATCTGCGGGAGTTTCGCATGAAAAAAGAACAAACAAAACCGCCCAGCAAAAAAAGATGACTCAGAAACGCGATGCCCCAAAGCTTCAGGCGCCTGCCTTTGACTTCGGGGAAACGCCTCGTATTCAGTAAAGACTTTAATATCGTCCTGTTTGGAACAGGCATCAGCAAACGTATGAACAGATATAAAATCCTCAGCGGCCATAGTCCTCTCTGCTTGAGCGTCAGAAGTATCCCCGTCCCGCAAAACCAACTTTTCCTCAATACGCCTTTTAAATCCCTGGAGGGATGACGCACAAGCGCCGCAGGCGAATAAATCAGCAAAAATCCTTTGTTCATCGCCCTCCCCGTCCAGTTTATATCACCACCGGATCTGACTTCCGGAAACAAACCCATTTTTTCAAACACGTGTCTTCTCACAAATAAGTTTGCGGTTACCGCACCCATTTTATTTTGAATGAAACTATCGTTTCTCAAACTGTTCAGAGAATCAAAAATTTCAGCCGTTGACATTTGTTCAGAGAAAACAAACTCGATCCTTCCGCCCGCCATGTCCGCGCCCGTTTGCAGCAAATCGCGCACACCGTTGCTGATCCAATCCGTTTCCGGAATACAATCCGCATCGGCAAAGGCCAGAATTTCCCCCCGGGCCGCCGACAACCCCTTATTTCTGGCCGCATAGGAACTTGAGATTCCCGTTTCATATTCGACCACGGCGAAAGGATACTTTCTGACAATGCCGACCGTATCATCCCGCGATCCGTTATCAACAACGATGACCTGCATCCTGTCCCGCGGATAATTCTGCCGTTGCAGGGCCTCCAACAATTTATCAATTGTCCCCGCTCCGTCTTTGACCGGAACGACAACACTGACCAGGGGGAAAGAGCCTATATTCGAAACAGTCATAAATTGCTTTCGACCAGCTTTTGATATTTCTATTTTCGATTCACCCAACCGACCGCTTCATGAAACCGCCAGCAGGCGCAATGTTTCCCGACATTCGACAACATACTTTCTTCAAATCCATAATAGGATTTATTTTGCCGTTTGAAAACCATGAGTTTACCCGCACTGCTCATCCGTTGCACCGGCCTTTGAAAAATCAATAATACGCGGGCGTTTTTACGCCCCCTCGGGGATTATTGCAACGGAAAGCGCCTTGCGGTTCTCCGCCCTGACTCAATACGACAGCTTCCTCCATTGTCTTGATGCGCTTTCAATCACCGGTGAATTTCTGAACGAAATGATGACTCCCCATACCCTGAAGAATGATTTCTGAACATGTCCCCAAATGATGAAAACACTTGAAAATAATTATTGAAATATGATACCAAGTCAAGCAATTTCGAAATGCATATGAAACGATTCTTTCGGCAGAATGAATTCCAATAGTCTTTCAAAGGAGTTAAGCTGTCATTTTTTTATTGCATTTACAACGAGAACTTCTTTAACGGAAAAAGTAAAATGGTTTTATTTTTATGCCTTTTCGAGAAACAACAGATGCGGATTTGACCCTCATAAATGTTGGATTTGGAATTGATATAACCTCTCAGTGCAACCTGGATTGTAAAACATGTTACTACATGGACAGTTCGTTGAATCGACCCGATCCTTCTGTCCCGTATATATCGGTGGAGCATTTTAAAAGAGCCATATGGTGCGCCGCCATTGCTGGTTTTCGTGAGATTTATATTCTGGGGGGAGAACCCACTTTGCATCCCCAAATTATTCCTTTTTTGGAATATGCAAAGAGTTTTGATTTCGAACAGGTATTGCTGGTCACAAACGGGTTGATGTTGTCCGATTTGAATTTTTGTAAAAGCGTGGCGGCAACCGGCGCTGACATTGCCGTTCAGAGGCATGTTGTTGGTCACGGCACCATGGAACAAAAAATACAAAATGCCATTGTCGGCCGCAATGGCACGTTGTCTTCAATCAATAAAGCCTTTGCCAATATCGAAGCGGTCTTTGATTCTTGCCGCGTGGCAGTTCAGTGTTGCATTACTCGTCCGGTCGTGGAATGCGGGCAACTATACGCCGTTTTCCGGTATGCAAAAGAACACCATTTTGAACATATTATAGAATGCACGAAAGCTTCCCCGAGATACATGAGAAAACATCCGTTTGACCTTTCACCTGAAGAATTATTGAATGTCTATGAAACCTTGCAGAGCATTGACATAACTGAATTTAACGGGAGACAGTATCCTTTTACGCCCCAAGCTTACGGCAAGACCTGCCATATGCCGGAAAACAGTTTGCATTGTCTCATGGACGGCACCATTGTACCGTGTGTCGGACAGCCTTTCCCGTTGGGTAATATTTTCAATGGTTCCGACCACGCCTTGGCGTCTATTCTTGATTCTCCACAACGGGCTTTTTTCAGGCATCCTCTTGAAAGAATAGCGGGCCATTGCCGAGAATGTCCCTATTTCATGATATGCACGGGGGGTTGCCGGGGGGATGCATATTTTTTGACGGGTTGTTTCAACGCCAGCGCCATTCAATGCCCCCAGCTCGGCAACAAAGAAAGGCGTCTTGCCTTGGAAGATTTCATGCCTTCAACCTGTGATAATTGCGAATTGCAAATGAATTCTTTGTGCGGAAAGAAAAAAAACATCGACGAAATATTGTCCCGATATTTCGGGTCCAAGTATCAAAAAAAAGAAGATACACTCAACAGTGATACAATACTAAATCTCTCTCCCGAGTGAAGGCTTAATATGGCAAAGAATAAACATTGTCTGATCAAAGCGGAAAAGATTCCGCTTTCATTTTCTCAAAAGAGAATTTGGTTTTTGCAAAATCTTTATCATGATAATGTCATGTACAATGTTGCCAAATGTTTCAAAATAAATGGCCCGTTGGATAGAGAAGCTCTGCAGAAAACCTTGCAAACGCTTGCATTCAGGCATGAATCGTTGAGGACAAGATTGAAGATGACCCGAGAGGGAGAAATTTTCCAATTTTTTGATCAGGAACTTCAAAACAACATTGAATACATTGATTTGCGAAACCTTTCCCCGTCAGATATCGAAATGCAATCAAAGCAACTTCTCCAAAATTCGGTCAGTAAACCTTTCGACATTTACCATGAACAAATGCTCAGGGTTTTGTGGTTGAGGCTTGCCGAAGAGCTATCTATTCTTCTTTTTGTAAAATACCATCTCATCACTGATTATTCTTCATGGCGTCTTTTTTTAAAAGAGTTTGAAGAAATCTATACCGCCATCACCAACCATCGTGCCATTTGTTTACCGCCTCTAAAAACCACTTACGGCGATTTCGCAAAAAAAGAACAACACTTAATTCAAAACGACCATCTCGAACGGATGCACAGATACTGGAAAAACTTTTTTGAGGAACATGTCGTTGAGGAGTGGATCCCTGATGCAGCGTCACAAAAATCAGGAATTATCAAAACGCCTTCTTATGAATCCGCTCGACAATCCATGCCCCCTGAAATGTTTACAAAATGTAAAATCACCGCTCAAAATCAAAAATGTACTGTTTTTATCGTCGTTCTAACATCCATCGCATTGTTCGTGAGCTATTTGTACCGCACATCAAAAGTGCTGCTGTGCTTTGCCAATGCAAACAGAAAACTTCCCGGAACAGAACATTTGATAGGATGTTTTTTTACTAATACTATCATTTCTATCAATGTTCCCACTGAACGTAAGATCTTCGAGCTGATTGACGATGTAAGAAAAGCGGTTATAACCGCATGGCAACACCAAGAAATTCCTTTCGAAATTTTTGCTGAAAAGCTAGGATTGGAATGCACAAAAGAACAAAAACCTCCTTATCGAATATACATCAGCTATCGCAAATCGCTTAATGACAGAGAATTCAACCTGCCCGGCGCAGAAGTAAGCCCCTTAGACGTTTCAACGGGGAAAAACACCCATGAAGACATTGTGTTCAATTTTTGGGAAAAACAGTCGGAGAATCAAACGATACTGGATGTTGAGTGGCAGTGGAGAACAGATTTATTCGACAAGAAAACCATAGAACGTTCTTTCGCGATGTGGAACGCCTTGCTCAATGAAATCGCCAAGGAAATAAATGTCGATGTTGCAATCTTGATGAAAAATGCCGCTGCACACCTCAAAAATCTGTAATAAATTTATTTAATTCAAGTTTTTTATCTTCAGCAATCCAAATTAACAAGAACTTTACAGTTTTCTTGAAGAAGTTTTTCCGGTAGTTTTAAAGAATCACAAACCTGATCCGGACCTTTGATGATGGCGGTTACAACATCATTTGGAGAGATAATCCCGTTGCGGCACAAAGTCAAGATCTTCGAAAACGCGCCTTCCAGATGTCCCCGAGACCCGGTTATATAAATTGCGTTGGTAATCATGTGATCAACATCATGCAACAAAAGGGGTTCGCCACTTCGGCCAAGAACAGCAATTCTTCCATTGGCATTCAAGCGGCGAAGGACCCTGCTGATATTCCTCATATTGCCGGAAGCCTCGACAACCACATCAACGCAAGACGGTCCACGATTAAAGAACTCTTCCACATCATATACGGCATCGCTCCATTTTTCTGCCAGTTTCCGCCGGAAAGGAACCGGCTCAATCACATGTACTTGGGAAGCTCCCAAAACCCTTTTGCTAAGCATGGCGGTAAAAACTCCGATAGGACCGGCTCCGAAAATGACGACCGTATCGCCGGCACCTAAATGCGTCTTCTGGCATGCGACGTAGGCAACCGCCGCAGGTTCGATACAGGCGGCTGCCCTTCGCCCTTTGTCGCTTTTAGCGAGATCACTGACATTGTGAGCGATCATCGAGGGAACGTCGACAATATCGCCCAAAAGGCCATCCCTCTCCAATCCAAGCAGCAGAGCATTGCGACATTGATTGAATCTTCCTCTTCTGCATTCTTCACAGTAGTGACAAACGATGATGGACTCAAAGGTTACAAAATCCCCCGGTTTCAGGTGACAAACGCGGGAACCAATTTCAAGAACCTCACCGACCCCCTCGTGTCCGATTACTCGGCCACCTGTCGGGATGTTTGCGGGAGCAGAACACTGGATATACCCGTTGTCTGGATTTGCCGTGACTAGATGGACGTCGGTCCCGCACACTCCTGCATAGATCATCTTTACCCGAATTTCCTCCGGATGGAGTGGACCTAATTCCCGGTTTTCCAAAAACATTCTGGGGTTTTTGTATATCTGATGAGATCCCGGATGGGGAATGCCATTCTGGGGATCCTTGTCCGCATGAAGGACGACGACTCTGGATAGCATACGAGAAACACTCCTTCTTTCGCATTGTTACTTCTTGCAGCAATAAGCAACGCTCTGACAATTTATTTTATCGGCAAACTGGTTTTGTGAAAGTTGAGCCGATGAATTTTCGAATACATCCATTCCTCACAATGGGCATCTGAATCGTCTGGGATGGGCGACTAATATGAAAAAATTTACCTCGAATATATTCCTTTCCCCAAAAACAGGACGGACACTCTTCTTTATGTCCGATATGTCATTCATATGGCCTGTTCTTTCAATCTCTTCGAATATTTTTCCGCTACTACATCATTCATTTGCTTTTTTGAATTTCAGAAGCGTCTGGGGAGTCGGCAACAACTTTTTCGAATCCATCAGAACCAAGCCGGTCTTTTTCGCCATTTGTTCAAATTCGTCGCAGGTATAGGCATCGCCTTCCAGGGTTGTCGCCAACATTAAAAAGGCGAAAGCCGCCTGTTCCGGAGGAGATATGCGATCTAAATTCGGCATGATATCGATGACAAAGATCGCTCCGTCATCGGACAAAGCGTCTTTTGCCTTATTCAGCAAACGTACACAGCCGTCCTGATCAAAATGGTGCAATATGTTGGAAAGCAAAACGAGGTCGTACTGATCTCCCCAATCAATATCGAAGGCGTTTCCGCCTATCGTCTTGTAGCGAGCGGCAAGGCCCGCAGAATCGGCATTTTGTCTGGCGAGCCGCAAAACGTTATTCCCGTCAACGGCAACAATGACGGCATCGCTGATTCGTTTTCCCATTTCTATGCCGAACAAACCATGACCCGCGCCCACGTCAAGAATTTTTTTCGGGCGCATCGCATGTTTTGCGACATAGAGCGCCGCGCGTTTGGCTGCAACCGAAGCAAAGGGAATCATCGATCGAGCGAATTTTTCCCAGATCGGATTATCGGGCGATACTTGGGGCAGGGCCCATGCCCCTCCCCTGATCACGTAAGATGAGGGATCATTCATGACCTGAGCGACGATTTCATTCGACGCGTAAAAACCCATGACGTCGGCAAGGCAATAAGGTGATCTCCTGTCCAGAAATCTTTTTGCTTCCAGGGAGAGGCTGTAGCCGTTTGTCATTTTCTCCAGGAATCCCATGACGCAAAGAAAATCACACAAGATCCGGACTCCGCGGGGTGAAGCGCCGATGACCTCCGAAAGGCGCTCGGCGGTCAGGCACTGATCGCCGATGAGGGTAAAGATGTCCAGATCCACGGCCGCCTTCATGGCAGCCGTTTTCTGATAAGATAAGCAGATATCATACATAGGGTTATCTGATATGTTATTGACCATGCGCCATGTCCTTTCGATGGTGGATCAGAGAGGCTCAAACCATCCTTGTCCCTGCGCGATGCACCGGGTGGGTTATCCGATCAACCGCCGGAGTTTTCCGGGTCATCATGCATCACAATTTTTTTCACCAGCTCCCGCACCGTACCCGTTTCGAATATGATCGTCGGCGACAACAACCGCCCGGTCAATTCTTCGGCTTTAAGCAAGACTTCCATGGCAAGCAGGGAATCCCCGCCGGCCTCGAAAAAATCATCATCAACGGTCAATGCGTCATTGGCCAAAGCACGCCGGAAAAGGCCCAGGATCTCCTGTTCTAAATCAAGATATTCGGCTTTGTCGCGATCTTCACTCATCGGGAATAAACCTCTCTCTCAATCTTCGCCGCAGCACCTTGCCGCCAGGACCTTTCGGAAGGCTTTCCACAACATGGTACCGCCGTGGAATTTTGTTCCACGAAAGCTTGGCACTCATGAAACGGCGCAAATCTTCCGGCGCGACCACGGCGCCCGGTCGCAACACCAGGGCCACCGCTCCGTCTTCACCAAGGCGCGGATGCGGCACGGCAAACGCTGCGACCTCCATGACGTCCGGATGCTGTAAAAGGACGTTTTCAATCTCGAAAGGAGATAGCTTCTCCCCGCCGCGATTGATGACTTCCTTGGTTCTGTCTTTAAGGATCAAGAATCCTTCCCTGTCAATGAGGCCGGTGTCACCGGTGCGAAACCAGCCATTGACAAAAACCGCCTCATTCAATTCCGGTTCATTCAAGTAGCCCGTCATTACATTTGGACCACGAATCCATACTTCACCTTCTTGTTCCCGCGGCATTGCCTGGCCTTCATTTCCTACGACGGCCATGGTGCCGGAGGGCGGAATCCCGACCGTTCCGGATTTATAATGACCCGGCTGTGTCAAATTCGAAGAAATTTGACAGGCTTCCGTCATGCCATAATGTTCAAGAATTTTGAATCCCAAGTTCTCTTCAAAAGCTGACTGCACACGTTCCGAAAGTCTTGCGCCACCCGAACTAGCAAAGCGGAGCCGGTGTTTGACAGCGGTTGCCTGCAATGCCCATTTTTCAGATATGGCCAAATGCATCGTCGGCGAAGCTGAATACCAGGTGGGATTCAAAACATCAAACCATTCATCTAAATTGATGGAAGTGATATTCGTCGGAACAGCGATACTGCCTCCCGAAAGAAGCGAAGCCAGGATTGAAAAGGTCAAACCATGACTGTAATATGGAGAAGCAACACTAAGACACCGATCCTTTTCATTAAGATTGAACCAAAGGCGGGTCCGTCTTGCGGCCGCCAGCAGGTTGGAATGACGGCATGGAACGAATCGAGGCTTGGCCGTTGTCCCAGACGTTTGAAAAATGATTGCAATGTCGTCGTCGCATGGAGTATCTGGAGAAGAAGCGGAAACAGACATGGAAAATAAAGGATCGTTCCCGTTATGTGGAATCAGTTCGATGACAACCAATCCTTGTTTTTCAGCGACAGATCTTGTTGCCGTTTCTTCACCGACGAGCACGCAAACGGCATCTATTTTCAGAGAATGGAACCTCGTTTCGACCTCCGCTGTCACCATATTGGGATCGAGGGGCACAGCAACCGCCGAGCAAGCAAGGGTCACAATGGCTAAAACGGCGTACACAGGGTCCCTGACGGTAATTGCGATGCGGGACGATGTTCCGAAACCCGATTTACGCAGAGCATCGTCAACGTGGTCAATCTGAAAAACCAGATGCGCATAAGAGAGCGGGTGGTACCGTGAAGATACGATAGCAAAAGCCTCCGGTTCTGAACGAGCAAAATCCTTTATGACATCGACTATTTTGGGTTTTTTTGAAACGCAGTTCATAGCACTCTTCTTTGAGAATTCGTTATGCCGTTTTATCTACCCAAACCATCATCAAATTTCAATGACCAACCATTCTGCATACCGAAAAGACTGATTACTGCTTGTCACGTAAATAAAATTCAATACCGGCAGAAAAATCGGCAAATTTTTCTCTCCGTTCGCTTGCGGATAATTGCGATCTGGCACCGAAGCCCGGTGTTTTATTGGCATCGAGGACAACAGGTCTGCCTTCGTGCATGACATAATCAAATCGCCCGTAATCCAGATGAAGCTTCTTCCGCCAGTCGGCAAGCTCTTCGGGAATCTCCACCGGCCTGACCTCGGTCACCCGCCGATGAAATTTAACGATCGGATGCTTGGCCCCGTAACGCCCGGTCATGTTCTTATCCCCAAAGAATTGCCAGTACCTTACAAAAAAAACATCGCCTTCTTTCTCGGGAAGAAATTTCTCAACCATCAGATGTTTATTTTCCCAGACGTCCGGCGGCACCTTATGCATGCTGTCAAAGACGGGATACTCCAAAGGGTTTAAGGAGTCAACACGGCGCCAGGAAGTGGCCACCTGTCTCCAGGCCCTTGACGCATCCCGCCTGATGAGCCGATTGATCAAGGGAAGCATGAATGACACGGAACGGCGCTCCGGGATCCCCCCGTAATTGTTGACGGTTTTCACAATCACGGGCCCTTCATACGAATCGCCTTTTTCCAATCGGGCCGTGCTGTAGAGGGGACGCGAAATGTTCAGCGCCTTCCCGTTGATGGCAGCCGGATATTTCAAAACACAGTCCGCGTATGCCGGAGGCACGACCGTTTTGTTGACGTGAAGAAAAACAATGTCCGCCGCGGGCGGATGACGCGTCCCTGCGTGGCAAAGCACCCTATGCCCCGATGCCGCCCATTGCTCGGCCATGACATCGACAATATAGGACTTTCCTTGATCTTCTTTCAGCAGCAGTATCGTTTTCGCTGGCAAGGCTACCCCCATTTCCTCCGTTCATTCAACCGTAAGAGAACTATCCAGCCTCCTTCGGCTTCGGCGTTCGCGTCCGCCACGACTTTCGAAACGAACTTATGTCCATTCATCTATGTTGACACCATAGGAATCGGCCAATTTGCAATTAAACGGCAGGAAATAGTCCGCCAGCCACTTTTCGTCTGACAAATTCAAGGGCTCGTAGTCGTGCGCATTATAGCGCTTTACTTTATGGATTTTCACCGGGGTCATCCCTAGAAAATCGAATATTTCCGAACAGACCGTCTGGGTTTCACGGGCAAAACGCTCAGTAGTCGTGATATACATCTTCTTTTTCGGAAAGTATCTCATCCACCGGTCCAGCTGTTCGACATAACGGCCGCGGGCCAGATAGGAAAAGCGCTGGTGGACGAGACTGCCTTTGATATCGCCTTTTGCCAAACGAATATGTTCCGATTCAACGCTTTCCGTTTCTTCATCAATGGCCGCACGAAAAGGACGTAATTCAAAGCCACGCCTTTTCATCATCTGATAATGAGAATACGCTCGTTTCACGGGATCGCGCAGGACAATAATCAGGTGAATGTTTTTGTCATACTCGGCAACGCGTTCAGGAACAAGGGGATGATACAAGTAATACGGACTTTTTTCACCCGTTATTTTACCCATTCGGCGCAACGGGAAATTCCCTTGATACCATGAATTTCCCCGATGATACTGAAGGTCGAAATAATGAACTTCCTGATGGGTTACCGGCGGCAAAATGTCGGGATGCTGCGTCAGCAAATGTATCATCGTGGTTGTGCCGGATTTTTGAGCGCCGATAATCAGAAATTTCGGTGTCATGCAGAAAGGAGCCAGCGGACGGCGAAGGAGGGGTAAAACCTTTTTCCGCAGTCTTTTACGCATCGATGTTTGCTTCATCGGCAATCCTCCCCGTGTTCATCCGGTGAAACCCCACTTTTGCACCGGTACGCCGTAGGCGGCCTTCAGCCGCAGCATATCATCTTTCAGCTGTTCCCGAATATATTGGCGTTCTTCCGCCGAGAGCACACGCCGTTTCCTTTTCTGCACCAGACGAACCAGCAGATTTTTTGACAAGCCCTTCAGAAAGTCGGGATAATAAGGACTTAATCGATATATCGTTTTTCTGACATACCAGGGAAGGCCGAGCGTCGGATTTTTTATGCCGTAATTCGCGGGGGGAAAAGGATCCAGGCCGAGGAAACGATAGACCCTGACCAAGACGCCGGCGGGATCGCGTGACAATTCATCAAAATCCAAAAGCAGCATGTCCCTTACCGAAAAAAGCCTTCTGTACCGCTCCAGTTGCAAGTAATAGTTGCTTATGCTGATCAGATGATTATCGCATATGTCAAATTTCCAGCCTTTCTTGCCATAGTTGAAATTAAAGTGAGATTCGATGCGATCAAAAGGATTTCTCATCAGATAGATGAACTTCGGCTTGATGCCATAATCTCTGATTTTCTCGGGGACGCCGGATTCCCATGGATATTTAGTATAACCGGTTGATGCTTCCATTGCATATCGATGAACCGAACCGTCGAAATTCGGCCAGACATCGTGATAATGGCGGAAGGGTTTTTTGTGTCTTTGATGGTTGGAAAAAAATTCCGGCTCCTTGACGCTTGCCGGACAGATCTGAGGATGCACGGACAAATAACTGAAAAGCGAGGTCGTGCCGCATTTCATGGCCCCGATGATGAGAAGGTACGCGTCATCGGGAATAGAACCATGGGTTTGTTGGTTCAAAGTCGTTTTACGTTCAGCGTTCATAACCAGCCGGCCATCAAGATTCCATGAGGTTCATTTTCCTGAAAGAACTGCTATTGTTCACCAAATCGTCATAACTGCCATGCTCCACCACTCGACCCTCATCCATCAAATAAATTACATCGCAACTTCTAACCGTCGTCAGCCGATGAGCGATCAGGATGATTGTCCGGTCTCCACGCAGAGATTCAATGGATTCAATGACCGATTTTTCAGTAAGATTGTCCAAGGCCGACGTCGCCTCGTCCATAATCAACACTTGAGGATTATGATAAAGGGCGCGAGCGATTCCGATGCGCTGCCGCTCGCCTCCTGAAAGACGAACGCCCCGTTCTTTCACAACCGTATTAAGACCACCGGGAAGCCGACAAACAAGCGGCGCCAACTGAGCGGCTTGCAACGCCTGTTCTATTTGCCCATCGTCAATTGCGTGATCCGGCATTCCAAACGCTATGTTTCTGCGAATGCTCTCGTCGCTCAAATAAATCGATTGAGGAACATACCCCACGTTCATTTGCCAACGTTTTATATCTTGAAAAATATTCTGACGATCCACTAGCACCTCGCCTTGCTGAGGCTTCAGCAGTCCCAAAAGAATGTCGACAATCGTCGTTTTCCCGGCACCGGAAGGTCCCACCAATCCGACAACAGCCCCCTTGGGTATCCTCAAATCAACTTGGCGGATCGCATCGGTTTCGGCTCTAGGATAATGATAGCTGACGTTTTTAAAAACAATTTCGGACACAAAGGGATAAGGTTCAATTCTTTCCACGATCCTGTCTTCACTGGAATCATTTTTTTCGCTTTCGAGAATTTTCAAATCATCGAAGATCGGATCAACGGCACACGCGCTATACTTGAAATCCGTATAAGAGGTGACCATCGTCCGGAAAATCGGCAGGAGCCTGAGGGCTGCCGCTCCAAACAAAGCTAAAACCGGAATATAGACATCCACGTTCCGGTTCATCAGAAGCAAAAGCAAGGCGATGAAAATCATTCCGGTCACGGCGATGGTTTCCATGAAAGGTTTGGGAAGCTGGCTGACCATTTGTTTATATCTCAAACTGACGGCCGTGCGAACGGAACAAAGATGATATTGATGCAAAAAGTTCTCTTCTCGGCCCAGCACCTTTATTTCCTTGATGCCGGAAATCCCCTCCAGCACGATTTTATTCATCTGGCGTCTGTGGAGCTGGGCTTCCTTCCCGTAGGATTTATTTTTCCGATTCGCTATTTTTAAAAACAAAAAACTGATCAGGCCGAGAAGGGAAAAAGTCAAAAGTGAAATCACCGGCTCTACGCTCAGCAACAAAAAAGCAATCATGATCAAAACAAGCCCATCCATGATCATTTGCATTAGCGGGAGGACGACATCAGACACAACTAATTTTGTTTCGTTATTGATATTTCGCAGCAATTCCGCTGAATTCCGGCTGAGAAAGAAAGGATAGTCAGCCTTCATGTAGGCTCTGAAGAGACGGTCGCCCAAGCGCACCTGATCATCATAGACCACCGCGCCTTTCATAAAAACCAACCAACCGTAGAAAGCATTCTTAAAGAGGAAAAACATCGCAAGGAAAATAAAAGTCGCGACCAATGCCTGCCGTTCATGATGAATCGACAGCAAATCCATAACCGGCAAGGCCCATTTTTTGATGCAGAATCCATGTGGGATTGGTGAGAACATAAATGAAAACGGGAATGGCTCCGACTCCACCCATCTCCAGCAGGGAATTGACGAACATCAGAAAAAGAAGCAGCAAATATTTCGCCCGCCGCTTTTTCCCGATAAGAAAAAGCAATTTTTTTATTTGGCGTGCCATCGAGCAATCATCCCTTCAGCGCTTCTCCGCTCCGCGAACAATCCATCGTTTTATGATCACATGAGGCCGTCAAATCTGGCCCTCAGATATTCATACAGCATATTCACGCATTCTTCAACCGAAGCGCTTTGGGTCTTCAGGACCAGCTCAGGTTTTTCCGGCGCTTCGTAGGGAGAGGAAAGACCTGTAAAATGGTCGATCATCCCCGCCCGGGCTTTTTTGTACAGGCCGTGGGGATCCCCGTCGGCGGCACTCTTCAAAATCACATTCAACATAAATCTCAAAAAACCTTTCCGGTGGGGAAAAGACTTCTCACAAAATCCCGATCATTGCGATATGGAGAAATGAAAGTGCAAAGCACGATGCTGCCATTTTCAAAGAGCAGCCTGGCGACCTCGCCCGCTCTTCTTATGTTTTCTTGTCTGTCTTCAGCGGAGAATCCCAGATCTGAACACAATCCGTGCCGGATATGATCGCCGTCAAGCAAAATGGTATGACAGCCCTGCTCAAACAATCTTTTTTCCAGCGATGACGCTATCGTTGATTTTCCAGCTCCCGACAAACCTGTAAACCACAATACAAAGGCTTTGTGTCCGTTTCTTTCTTCCCTTTGCTCCCGGCTGATATTCAGTCCCTTCCAAACCGTGTGCGGCGATTTTCTGACTCGATCCGATGAATGACAAACACCCGCATGTTTCTTGACATTTTGAGGGATGCCTCTGATCATGCCGGCGGCAACCGTATTGTTGGTCAACGGATCAATCAGAATGAAGCTGCCTGTGGCGCGATTGATCTTGTAGGCGTCAAAAAACAGCGGGCTTGAGATTTCCATTTCGATTCGGCCGATGTCATTGAGCACCAATGCATCGGCCGGTTTCCGATGCAGGGTGTCTACGTCGATCTTGTAAACGATGTTGGTTATTTTCGCTTTCACTGTTCGGGTGGTCTGTTTGATCAGATAAAACGTTTTCAGCTGCAGGGGCTCATTATCCAGCCAACAACACATCGCGTCGATCTGATTTCCAACTTGTGGCAGGTTTTTCTTCCGAACAATCATGTCTCCATGGCTGATATCGATTTCATCGTCCAACGACAGGACCACCGACTGAGGAGAGAAAGCTTCCTGAAGCTCGCCGTCGTATGTCATGATCGTTTTAATCGAGGAGATTTTGCGGGACGGCAAGACCATGACTTCCTCTCCGGGCGAAATCGTTCCGGAAATTATCTTCCCGGCAAAACCCCGAAACCCCTGGTGCGGTCGGATGACGCACTGAACAGGAAAACGAAAATCCACGAGATTTCGGTCCGCAGCAACGTGAATATTTTCCAAGCAAGACAGCAGGGGCATGCCCTCGTACCAGGGCATGTTCTTGCTCTTGACCACGACATTATCCCCCTTGAGAGCCGATATGGGAATGAAAATGATATCGTGAATATCCAGTTTCTGGGCATAGCTCTCGTATTCGTCAACGATGCGGCTGAAGACGTCTTCGGAATAGCGAACCAAATCCATTTTGTTCACCGCAACAATGAGATGCGGAATCTGCAGGAGGGAAACGATGAATCCGTGTCGCTTGGATTGGGTCAGCACTCCGTTGCGCGCGTCAATGAGAATCACCGCACAGTCCGCTTTGGAGGCGCCCGTCACCATGTTCCGGGTGTACTGGACATGGCCCGGCGAATCGGCAATGATAAACTTTCTTTTCGCTGTTTCAAAATAACGGTAGGCTACATCAATGGTGATGCCCTGCTCTCTTTCGGCTGCCAACCCGTCGAGGAGATAAGCCAATTCCACCTCTTTCAATCCTTTTTTTCTGGACGCATTCTCGACGGCCGCATACTGATCGTCGTAGATGGATTTTGTCTCGTACAGCAACCGCCCGATCAGAGTCGATTTGCCGTCGTCGACGCTGCCGGTTGTTACAAAGCGCAGCAATGATTTTTCTTCCATCCGCCCTAAAAATACCCTTCCTTTTTTTTCTGCTCCATGGAACTGTCGCTGGTCAAATCAATCACGCGGTTTTCCCTTTCCGATTTCTTCGCCGTCATCACCTCCCCGATGATCTCATCAACGGTCCGAGCCGAAGAGGGAATCGCTCCCGTACAGGGAACACACCCAAGCGAACGAAAACGGCATGAAACCCTTTTTATCTTCGTTCGGTCTTCTGGATTCCCAGGGGCAACAGGAATCAGAATGCCGTTTTTTTCAATCACATCCCTTTCCATGGAAAAATAGATCGGAACAACGGGAATCCTCTCCATTTTGATGTATTGCCAGATATCCCTTTCCGTCCAATTGCTCAGCGGGAAAACCCGCATCGTTTCGCCGTCGTTGATCCTGGTATTGTAAAGATCCCAGAGTTCCGGCCTCTGGTTTTTGGGGTCCCATTGACCAAAAGAATCCCGTAGAGAAAAAACGCGTTCTTTAGCGCGCGATTTTTCTTCCTCACGCCGGGCACCGCCCAAAGCGGCGTCAAACCCGTGCTTTTTCAGTGCATCTAAAAGGGCACCCGTTTTCAAGTAGCCGCAACACTTATCCACACCCATTTTCTGCGGATGACACCCCCTGGCGATCCATTGCTCATTGCGCTCCACAATGAGACGTGCTTCAATTTTCCGGCAAAACTCGTCCCGGAACGCATACATTTCCGGAAATTTATATCCCGTGTCGACATGCATCAACGGAAAAGGAAATTTTGCCGGGTAAAAAGCTTTTTGCGCCAGGCGCACCATCACGCTGGAATCCTTTCCCACTGAGTAGAGCATCACGGGATTCTTAAACTCGGCCACAGCCTCCCGAATGATATAAATTGACTCCGATTCCAGCTGCCTCAAATAGGATAAATTCAGCGAATTCATGTTTTCTCACAAAAAAAGATTATTGCAGCCATGCCTTATAAAGAACCCAGAGTCCTTCAATCAGAACCAACGCTCCCAAACATTTTTTCAACAGGTCTCTTGATTTTATTTTGCTCAAAGCCATGGGCCCGAAAAAACCACCGACCATGGCACCGATGCACACTGGAATCATTAAATTCAAGGGAGGAAGCCCCTTGATCAACAGCCAGAGACAAAAACTTAAAAGACAAATCGGAGCTTCGGCGAAATCCGTCGATCCTATCGCGCCTTTCTCCGACCGATCTTTAAAGATCAACTGCCCTCCTGCCACCAACGGACCAAAGCCGCCGCCGGATAACGCCTTATTGAATGCGCTGATAAAACCCAAAAAATAAATTTTTGTTGATGTCATCAGGATGGTTTGATTCAACAAAATCATGACTGCAATAGCGATCACCAAAACGGCGATATAGGTATTGAGAAACTTCGATGGAATCGATACGGAAATAAAAACGCCGATCAGGCTGGCAAAAACGCCAAACCAAATGACGGTGGTGGACACTTGATGATCAATCGTTCCCGGTTGAAAATTGGCGTTTTGAAGCTGGTGATGTTTATAAGACGCCACAAAACCGCCGATTGCCTGCGATATTAATATTGACGGCACGACCTGTTTGGCATCATACCCAAAAAGAATCAAAAGCGGCGATAGAACCGTCCCGTACATCATCCCAAGAAAACTGTCTATAAATTCCATCACCATAGCCAAAACTACCAAAACAATAAATTCCATACAAACTCAATCTCCTATTGCGTGGCTTTATTTTTATCTTTTCCCAAAATGCATGGGGCATCCGCAGACAAGCAAAAAGGCCCGGGCAGATAACAAAAGTCTCGTTGCGCGTCAGTCGCATCAAAAACCATATCCTGATTCATCCGCTGCGACATCGCCGCGGACCAGTGCCGATAACGAGGATGCATGCGCAATACAAAAAATGCAATATGAAAAAGCCAAAATGGTATTTTTACATAACAGGGCTTTTTATTCAAAGCAGCAAAAATTCGGTCGACCATTTCACGGTAAGTCAACACCTCGCCTCCCGGTATGTTATAAGAACGGTTCATGGCTGCATCAGATTGTAAAGTAGCAGCGCAGGCCAAGGCAACATCGCACGCGTGAACCGGCTGGCGAAGACCGGAGGCGTCCCCGAGAAGGCAGAAAAAACCGATCCGCTTAATGAATCGGGCAATAAACGTAATGTTTTTATCCCTCCCCAGATCATAAATCATCGTCGGTCTTAAAATGGTAAAGGCAATGTTTCCCTTTTTCGTCCAGACCTTAAGAGCTTCTTCACTGCCGGCCAGCTGTTTTGCGACTTTCTTCTCATCATCGTCAGCAGAGTCTTGCTTGGTAAATCGGCTGGTTGATGAAATCGCAACGATACGTTTCGCTCCATGGGATGACAACAAGGGAAAATAATCCGGCAGAGCCACGATCGGACCTAAACTTATCCAATGATGGATTGGATCTTGCGGAGAACGATTCCTCCGAACGTCCGGGGAAACAGTTCCACCAAGCAATCTCCACGAAATGGGACTGTCTTGATCATTTTTAATCTTCTCCCGAGAACGGGAAAAAGCCACGACATGCCAGCCCTGATTAACCAGCAGGGGCAACAGATAATCTCCAATGATGCTCGTCGCGCCGATCACGCCGACGGTTTTCTCAAAAGGCTTCATGGTTGATTCAAAACGTTCCACTTCTCATCATTTTCTTCACGCGGCCGTCTTTTTTGGCACGATGTGATTCTTATCAATCGCAACCATTAAACAGTTTGATTTATTATGCACAGCTCGACAACAAAAACAAGGTTCGAAGATGTGTCCTCCTTAAACAAGGTGCCCGTCCAATCCATTGTGTAGATTATAAAATATCCTGATAAAAATTTAGCCTTTTTTGCTTGAGGTAAACTAACTTTTCCTTGAGATGGGTTTGCTCGGGATGGGGGTGAATGGGAAAATTGGCCGACTGATTTGCCAGATCTATGTCTTCTGTGCGCAAATATACGTTTTTCCATCTTGTTTTTCTGGCCGCGCTCCAGGTCAGTTCTTTGACGTCAGATGTCGGCAACGGAAAACTGGCAACAATCAAAATGACCACGGCCATCCCCAACAGGGCTTGGCGGACGCCTTCGGGTCGCCATCCAGTCGACCAAAGGTAAATGCCAAAAAATCCGGGGATCATATTAGTGATGTATCGAGACGCTTGAGCGCTATTTAAGCCCAACGGTAATCGCCCAATGGCCGTATTCAAACAAAAAATCAGGGTAAATGCCGTCAAAACAAAAATGACTGCTGGGATAAACAATGGCATTGTTTTTTCCCGCATTCTCAACAAGCAGATGCCGTGAAAGACGCACAGCGACAGCATCAAAGCAAAAATGAAAAAACCAACGAGATAAGCGAAGGGACCGGGACCTTTAACTCCCAGAAAATTGGCCAGCATTAACGCGACAAACTGGAAATACTGCCACCATTCAGAAACAGGAAATTTAAAGTTTTCAATGGCCGGAGAAAAATGATATCCGATAAAAAAAGACCCAAACGAAAGCATCGCCACAACGCTAGCCATTATGGACATCCAAAGGGTTTTCCGATCACGACTCCGATACGCCCGCATGCCTTCCACCAAGAATAGCCACGGCGTGATGACGCCGACAAAAACCCCGTATCCCGTGTAAATCAACAAAAAATTTAAAACCAAAATCATCACCGGCCAAAGCCGACTCGGCCGGAGAGTTAAGATAAAACCATACGTCATTAGCATCAGCAAGGGCACAGCACCATGGGACAGATTGGGAGTACCGGCAAAGATTTCATATTGAAGCGGCGTCAGAAACATCAAGGGTAAAATCACATCCGTCCAGCAAAGTCGACGCGCGAATTTGATCCGAATGACCAAGGCCATCAGGAGAGCGAGACATATCAGCCCCCCGATGACGAAACCCTCCACGCGCGTGTTCCATTCAGACCATAATGCGATCAGTTGGGTCAGCATCAACCCCAAGCCCATACGATGAGGACCCCATTGCATCCGAAAGATTTCCCAAACGTTTTTGTGCGCGATAAAAGCTTCGTACCAATCCCATTGATCCCAGAAAAGGACATTGACCGCATAGGCATAGATATAATACCACCAACGCCCCAATATGATGAGTGATACTATGATCGCCCCGACATTCAAGCAGAAGATATCCTTCCTTCCCTTTGCCTTTCGCTGAAAACTGTTTCGAGTCAGAAAAAGAGGCATCACGCCAAGGAACAGACCAGCCAAAACATATCCGGCAATCACAAGAGAGCGGTCCGCTAAATCATCTTGCCAAGACGGTTCATCATGCACAGAAGAGTTCTCAAGATGCAAGATCGGATCGATGGCGTTCTCCTCCATCTGCAGCATCAAAAGACCGTTTTGGAT
>ERZ795047.1400-NODE-1400-length-25851-cov-4.231664_pt1 | contig 25851 bp, 29 predicted proteins | sample MGYA00375131_ERZ795047 | MGnify/ENA primary metagenome ERZ795047 (study PRJEB30176, sample SAMN05720228) | activated sludge metagenome | isolation source: Anaerobic digester | place: Japan | collected 2015-05-20 ...
AAGTGACCTCTTCACTAAAGGCTTCCCTATCGACCGCCAGAGCCCAACCCGCCGGCACTTTGTGCAGGTCCGCACACTTTATGATCAAGCTATCCAATGCACGCATCTCCGCCTTTAAGATGCCAGCAGGGCTTGAGAGCATATCAGAGCCTAGCGAGTTACTGCAGACTAGCTCTGCCAATTTTGAGGTCCTATGTGCAGGAGGATATTTCTTGGGACGCATCTCATAAAGCTTTACCCTAACACCCCTTTTTGCAAGCTGGTAAGCAGCCTCGCTTCCAGCAAGCCCTCCTCCTATAATCATTATAGGATCGTCACTTTTCGCCGATGGCTCCCACATCATCGAGGATGTCCTCCTTTTTAAACCCACAATCAGCGCATTTAATAGCTTTTCTTTTCACCACAAATGGCCCTCCGCATTTGGGGCAAACATCGCCAGTGGGTTTATACCAACTGACAAAATTGCACTGAGGATATCTGGAACAACCATAAAAGGGCTTCCCCTTTTTGGAGCGAAGCAACACCACTTCTCCCTCTTTGCACTTCGGACAATTGATATCGAGGCTATTTGTAAAGTTCCTGGTATATTTGCACTCCGGAAAAGCCGAGCAGGCAATAAATTTCCCGTAACGGCCGTGCTTTATGACCAGCTGAGCCCCACACTTGGGACACTCTTCATCGATCGTTTCCAGCGGTACTTCAACTTTTGCTGTGTTTTCGACGCCTTTTAAAATACTTTCAAAGTGCTCCCAAAACCCTTTAACGACCGATAGCCATGACATTTCGCCGCTTTCTACCTTGTCCAATTCGTCTTCCATCTTGGCGGTAAATTCTACGTTGATGAGGGAAGGAAAATGTTCGACCAAAAAAGAGCTAACAGTGACTCCAAGCTCCGTTGGAAAAAGCTTTTTTGCTTCATCCCTTTCCACGTAGTACCTATCGTATAGTGTTTGTATGATGGTAGCATACGTGGAGGGACGACCTATGCCCTTTTCCTCCATGACTTTTACCAACCCGGACTCTGTATATCTGGATGGCGGTTTGGTGAACTTTTGTTCTTTATCGAGCTTTAATAATGTTAACTTCTCGCCAACTGTGGCTTCCGGAAGCATCTCTTCCTTTAAGTCCAAGGGCCAAAGCTTACTCCAGCCCTCAAATATCAAAGTAACGCCACTTTGCTTTAAAGTGTAGGGACCAGATTGGACCTCTACATTGGTCCGAGCTATGATCGCTGGAACCATTTGAGAGGCCAAAAAGCGCTTCCATATCAATTCGTACAGAGCTTTTTGATCCTTAGTTAAATGCTGACTGATTTCATCCGGCACCAAACGAACGTCTGTGGGCCTGATGGCTTCGTGGGCGTCTTGAGAACGTTCTTTTGAAACGTATTGATGCGGTTTTTCTGGCAAAAATCTCTTCCCATAATTTTCTTCTATAAACTTACGAGCCATGGCGATGCTTTCAGGGGCTAAACGTAGGCTATCCGTACGCATATAGGTGATGAGACCTACTGATCCCTGACCAGGCAAATCAACGCCTTCGTACAGGCTTTGAGCTATGCGCATAGTCCTTTGGGGAGAAAAACCTAGACGCCTTGCAGCCTCTTGCTGTAAGGTGCTCGTTTTAAAAGGCGGCAGAGGGTTTCTTTTGCCTTCTTTTACGTCGAACTTTGAAACGACAAAAGGAAAGGAAAGCAATTCATTGTATATTGTTTGTGCGTCTATGGCGTTAGTAATCCTGATGTTTTTCCCATCTTTTTTGATGAGCCTTAATAGAAACTCTCCATTCTCGCCCTTCGTCAATGCAGAAATCACCCAATATTCCTCTGGTACGAAGGCATCTATCTCGGCCTCTCTCTCGCAAATGAGTCTCAAGGCGACGGACTGGACCCTACCGGCTGAAAGGCCCGATTTGACCTTCTTCCATAACAGGGGGCTCAAATTATATCCCATCAACCTATCCACTAGCCTCCGAGCCTGCTGGGCATTCACCTTATTCATGTCTATCAGTTCAGGTTTGGTCAAAGCTTCTTTTACGGCTCTGGGCGTTATTTCGTACATGCGAATCCGGCAAGGTTCATCCTCAGGTATCGATAATATATTTGTCAAATGCCACGCAATGGCTTCTCCTTCTCTGTCAGGGTCCGAAGCAAGCAAAATATTTTTGGCCTTTTTTGCGGCTTGCTTTAGATCTCTGACTACTGGACCTTTGCCCCTGACCAATATGTATTCCGGTTCGAAGTTTTTTTCTATATTTATGCCGATCCTACTTTTAGGCAAGTCTCTCACGTGTCCGTTGCTTGCCTTTACTTCATACTTACGACCTAATATCCTTTTTAGGGTCCTAGCTTTAGTAGGAGATTCAACTATTATGAGAGTTTTATCAGACACTTTTTTCACCTTCCATCAAAACCTGATTCCCCATCTGCCGGGTCCCGTCGTCGCAACAAGGCCGCGCGACTCCAATTTTCCCAACATTTCTAGAGCTAAAGCAGGCGATATTTTACACTCTCCAGCTATATTGTCAACGGTCCTATCGCCCTTTTCTCTTAACATCTCATATATCTGCTTTTCCTCAGGTGGCAACTCTTCAGCCTTATCTTCTTTCTTTCCGATTAGAAATCCTTCAGGTGAACCCTTTATTAAATGAATAAAGGAATCTACATCGACCAAGGGATAGGCACCATCAAATATTATTAAATTAGATCCCTTCGCAACACCTTCGTCAATCCTTCCTGGAACTGACCATGTCTCTATCCCACACTCCATTGCAATGCGCCCGGTTATCATTGCACCGCTTTTGATAGGTGCTTCAACGATAACCACGACGTCTGACAGACCAGCTATAATCCTGTTGCGCTCCGGGAAATTCCACGGCATTCCTTTTGTGCCCAAAGGATATTCTGAGATTAGTGCTCCGCTTTCCTTAATCTCATCAAATAAGGGCAGGTTTTTACTCGGATAGCACTGATCCACTCCGGTTCCAAATACAGCTATGGTCACGCCTTGGGCTTTTAAAGCTCCCCTGTGAGCCTTTTCGTCTATTCCAAAGGCACCTCCACTCACTACGGGAAAGCCTTCTTCCGCTACTTTAAAGCCAAGCATATGTGCTATCCTTCGTCCATAGTTGCTGCAGCGCCTTGTTCCAACCACCGCCACAGCAAATTTTTTAATACCTTCAAGCCTTCCCCACCAATAAAGCAGTAAAGGTGGGTTAGATAATCGATTTAACGAGGAAGGATATCCTTCCTCGTTAAATACCAGAATTTTTATCCCCTTTTTCTTGCAGCTTTCCAACTCCCTTAGATGCCATCCACTCGATAGAACTTCATACCATCTTTCAATGGCTTTTTCAGAATTTGCAAACTCCCTAAGCAAAGAAGGAGAGCTCATTAAGTCAGAAGGAGCGATGGATCTTAAGCGCAAAGCAGCGATCAAATTGCCGTCGAATTGTTTAAGGGAATTAAGGGCAAGGAAGACCGATAAATCCTCATCTTTCAAAGGAAAAACCTCCCCTGTAAGCTAACGCTTCGGCTAAATGAGAGTCTTTTACCGCCTTATCTCCCGCCAAATCGGCTATGGTTCGAGCTACTTTGAGCACCCTGCTTAAACCTCGCCCCGTCAACCGAAGACTCGCTCCAATGGACTTGAGAAATGCTCTGCCATCTTTCGACAGCCCTAGGTATTTTTTCATGATCCTCTCTGTTAACTCGGCGTTGCACTTTATGCCAAAGTGACGCCATCTTTCAAGCTGTATGGATCTAGCACGCATGACCCGATATCTGATTGCCGAACTGTTTTCGGCATCGCTGTCCAATTCTAAAAGCTCCTCAGGCGTCAGTCTCGGGATCTGCAGGTGAAGATCTATGCGATCCAGGATTGGTCCAGAAAGCTTTTTAAAGTACCTATCTATATCCCCTGGAGAGCAAGTGCACTCCTTCACGGTGTCTCCTAAGTAACCACAGGGACAAGGATTGCAAGCGGCAATAAGCAACACAGAAGCCGGATAGGTTGCACTCCCCGAGGCCCTGCTTACAGTTATACATCCATCCTCTAGTGGCTGTCTTAGGGCTTCGATAACATCCCTCCTGAATTCCGTTATCTCGTCCAAGAAAAGAACGCCCCTATGGGCAAGGCTAAGTTCTCCCGGTTTAAGATCGATTCCGCCTCCGCAAATAGCTACGGCGCTTGACGTGTGGTGCACTGACCTAAAAGGCCTGAAGCGGTCAGTCTCAAGTGGCAATCCACGGGCACTTCTTATCCTCATTGCTTCTATTAGCTCATCATCTGAGAGCGGAGGGAGGATCCCGCTAAGAGCCTTCGCCAACATGGTCTTTCCTGATCCAGGAGCACCTACAAGAAAGACGTTATGATGTCCTGCAGCCGCGATTTCTAGGCCCCTCTTAGCCGCAGCTTGTCCCTTTATATCGGCAAAATCCGGTTCTACTGCTATCTCTTTAGCTTGAGGTAGCGTGAAATCCAGCTTTTGTAATGTTTTTTCGCCTCTTAAATGGCAAAATAGTTCACCGATGTTTGAACAACCATAAGCTTCAACCCCTTGCACCATCGAAACATCCGCAACATTTCCCCGGGGTACGAAAAGGGGAAGCCCTAACTGCCTGGCCAAAAAGGCCGCAGGCACGCCTCCCCTTACCTTGCGCAACCTTCCGTCTAAAGCCAACTCTCCCGTGAAAATTCCATTGACGTCTTCCGGTATGAAACCAACCTCCTTGGCAATGCCCACAGCTATCGGCAAATCAAGCAAGGCGCCTTCTTTGGGTAAATCTGCCGGAGCTAAGTTTACCGAGATGTGACCCTTGAGTTTTATGCCCAATGTTCCTAGGGAAATACGCACTCTCTCGCGAGACTCCTTAATGGCAGTATCCGCTAACCCAACAATTGATATGGAAAACAAGCCTCCCGTGAGACAAACTTCCACCTCAACTGGAAGTGCATCTATACCCCTCAATGTAAGCCCATAAATGCAACTCATCTATATCATCCCTAACGTGACATCTTTAACGTATTCTAAATCGTATCCATCGGCATTGCTGGCATCTAAGGTTATGCCCAAAATATCTATTCTCCAGGGACCCTCCCACCCCAGCTGTTCGATAAGCAATCTACCCGAACAGATAAGGGCCTTAATTTTTCTTGGACCGACGCTTTCAATGGGAGATTGAACCTTCCCATTCGTACGTACTCTTACTTCAATTACGACCAGTTCATCGTCGTCTATTGCTACGATATCCAGCTCTCCTCTTTTGAAAGTCACGTTTCTCATCAAGATCTTGTAACCCATATTCGATAATACGAGGAATGCCAGATCTTCTCCCCAATTACCTAAATCCTTTTTGGTCTTCTTCTTTATGTCTTTCAAGATTATCTCCCTTGCTCGCATCGACCCTGCTAAGGAAGACTAATATTTGCGCAACGGCAAGATAAGCTTCCTCCGGTATTTCCTCACCTAGACCAACCCCCAAAAGCACAGCAACCAAAGCGGGATCCTCAACTATTGGGATGCCCACTTTTTTGGCCTCTTTTATTATCCTATCAGCCAGCCACCCTCGTCCCGACGCAATAACCCTGGGAGCCTTATCTAGTTTTCTATCATAACGCAGAGCCGTAGCTTTCATAAATTTTTCGCTCTTTTGATCTTCCATCATGCCTTCACATCAAATCCCAAATAAGCAACCCCTTTAGGCTCCTTAAACAAGCCTAAGTTGAGGTATATCAATCTGATCGACAAGCTTTCGAGGGTTTCTTTAAGCGTAGTCAGGTTTTTTGAAAGAAGCTCTTCAACAACTTTTGAATTTGAACGCAACGTCACGCCGTAAGCATCTGCATCAAAGACCAACTCACCTTCAATCAATCCTATGTTTGCACCTTTAAAATGAAATATTAATCGAACTATTTTCTTTGGTTCCTCCTGAGAGGAAATCCACATACTTACAATTTTTCCATCTTCCAAGCTAAAGATGAGCGGCGCAAAATTATAAGGGAAAATTACATTTTTTAGCGGCCGAGCCAACAAAAGCAAAGATTTAACGTAAGCACTTTCTTCGGCGTTTCCTTCAAAAAAACTTTCGATGCTCTTTTCGTCTTGAAGATTTTTTAACTTATCTTTTAAAGCCCTAAAGTACTTGTTTATCTGTTTCACAGTTAAACTAAAGTACCAAGAAAGAATCTTCACGTAGGGTTCTTCAAGAGGAAGACCACGAGCATAAAGCTCAATGAGGGCAGGTAAATTACCCATATCCCCTCCCATTTTCATCAAAAGGGAGGACAGTTTCTTTACCAAATCCTCCGTTACGGCCAGATGTCTATCTAACAATGCGCTAACAATAGATTGCTCGAATTCGCTGAGTTTCTCGTATGCGGCTATCTCTTCAGGTTTTAATTTCAGAAGCGGAGGCATGTGTGTCGAATCCCATATGCCAGTAAATTGTTCTCCCACATCAAGCTTAAGCGAAGAGGTAGCATGCATCTTTTGACCTTGTATTTCCACAATATAACTGTCGCCTTGCCGCTCAAGTACAACACCTTTAACTAAAGAACCGTTTGGAATGAAAGTGAAAGATGAAGATGGTAGTTGTTCCTGGCTTTGAAATCTCACTGACTCAGGTCCTTGCAAACTATATGAAGTCATTTCTCCACATTTCCCCACTTAAAAGTTTTTCTGTGAATGGGTGAGATGCCCTTTAAAGTTAATGCCCTCTTATGTTCTTTCGTCGGGTAGCCCTTATTGGATGCAAAGCCGTACCCGGGATACAATTTATCGTAAGCAATCATCACCCTGTCTCTTATCACCTTAGCAATTATGGATGCCGCACCGACAATCGAAATATTTCTGTCCGCCTTTGGAATAGCCCTTTGAAGATAGGGTAGATCAGGTATAGCGAAATTGCCATCGACTATGACCAAATCTGGCGTCACGGGAAGCGAACAAACGGCACGCTTCATGGCCCATAAGGTAGCCTGCAGGATATTCTCTTTATCGATACGCAATGGACTTGCAGCTTGAACTTTATAAATAAAACCTCGTTGCGTTATGAGGGCAAATATTTCTTCCCGCTTCCTAGGAGATAGTGCCTTTGAATCAGCCACGCCGAGCGACTTTAACGTGTAAATATCCTCTTTGCACACAGCTACAGCTGCTGCTACCACCGGACCTGCTAAAGGACCTCTGCCAGCTTCATCAACGCCTACTACTATCATATCAAGGCAACTCCAGGGTAAAAGCACCTAGCTTTCCGGTGGCAAAGCTTTCAAGTAAAAATTTACCCGCTCTCGATATATCTACTTCGCCACCTGGAAGAAGGGCACCTATTTTTCGACCTATGGCTTTCAGATATTCTTCAACTGCTATTTCGTCGACTGGAGTTATCGAGAAATTTTCCAGTATTCTGGAGATAAAACTCGATGATTGCATAAATTTCAGAAACTCCAAGGCCAAACTCTCATAATCTCCTACAACACTTATCCTAATACACCCAAGCCACGCAAGCATCGCACGGGTCTCTCTATCAGTCTTGGGGTCCAAAATGCCTGGAGAATCGACAACAAGTAATCTGCCAGCTTTATGCCAGGAGACTCCCCTGGTAATGCCAGGGAGTCCTCCTACTTTAGAGGTCTTTTTGCCTATTAAAGCATTTAGCAACATGGACTTGCCTACGTTTGGTATCCCAACTATGGCAACCCTTAGTTCCCTCCATCGAGGTTTGCCCTCACAAACTTCGAACAACTTCCTTCGCAATTCCCCTGAGACTCCCCTTTTAAGGTTCAGCGCAAAGGCAGGAGTGCCTGAGGAAGCAAGCTCCTTTATCCAAAGCCTTGTCTTGTCTTCTTCCGCTAGATCCCGTTTACTTAAGACTACGCAAACGGGTTTCAATTTGGCAAGCTCTTGCACAAAGGGCGAAGACGTCGATTTTGGGGCTCGGGCATCCCTCACTTCTATGAAGACGTCCACCTGCGAGGCCATTTCCTTAAGTTGTCTTTTTCCTTTTTCCATGTGGCCCGGATACCAAACTGTCCTGGTCATTACTTGGGCACTCCTAATCTGCTCAAAGGCCAGTAGCGGAAAAAAGCCGGCCCGCGCAAATAGTTTTTTGGTACAAAACCCCAAAAACGGCTGTCCTGAGAATTAGGACGATTATCACCCATGACAAAATACTGTCCATTTGGGACTGTAATTTTTTCCATGCTGAAAAAATCCCTATTTTTCACATAAGGCTCCTCCAAGGGCACATCATCTATATAAACCACTCCATTTTTAATCTCCACAGCATCGCCAGGCAGGGCAATTAAACGCTTAACAAAATCACGCGTGGGATCCAATGGGTATTTAAAGACGACAATTTGTCCTCTTTTCGGTTCTGTAAAATGATACCAGAACTTAGCCACCAGCACTCTATCACCAGGCATAAGGGTGGGTATCATGGAACCGCTTGGTATCCAAAAGGCTTGAACTACAAAGGTTCTTAAAATTAGCGCCAAAATCAAAGCCCAGATTAATGTTTCGATCAGTTCTCTCCACCATGGTTTCATCTTAATAGAACTCCCCCTGCGAGCAGATTGCTCAGACTTTAACATATGCATGTCTTTATAACCCCATTTGGCTTATAAAATCAAGGGAAAATATTCATTTTTCCCTAAAGATGTCCTCTAATCGTTATACGACAATAAGGAGATATTACTATATAACCGAGCAGCCTGGAATTGCTTTTTGGCCCCGTTGTTACTTTCAAGGTCAGTCCGGGTGTAAGTGTATACCATTGCGGAGAATAAATCGAAGAGCTCTCCGTAGCGCTCATACCTCTAAAATAGCACATGTGGGCTGAGTCAAAGATTTCTTCTTCAAGCGTATCGAGCCACTGTACTTGTAATTTACTAGTAGAGACAGAGCGAGTCGTGTATTTTAACATAAAAGGTCTACCGGTTTGTGTTGCCTCGATGAAGGTTCCCTGAAGCCAAGTTCGAGCTTTCGTTAGTTCGATAACAGCTAGCAAATCTCTTAGTGACCGTCCGGCAAGAACAAAACAACCCGCACTTCCCATAAAGATGAAAATTACTATCAAAAGTTCTACAAGCGTCAATCCCCTTCTTGACAACATAAATAAGGTCCTCTCCGGCCCGGAGAGGACCTTATTTAAATCCAGGTTCTCATGACCCATGAGCTACACTTCTGCCTAGCTCAAGCGCTCTTAGGTTATCTTCTCTGAACTTCACAGGGCTCAAGCTTGAAACAGCCTCCTCAATCTCCTCGAAGCAGATCCCGCCAATGCCCAAAGCGGACATCGCACCAAGTATCAATACGTTCAAGAACAAATAATTACCACCCATATGTTTGTCTAATATCTCATATCCATTTAGTAAAAATGTAGAAATATTTCTCTTAGTCAAATACTTTTTTAAGTTTTCGTTTTGAAAGGCTTCACGTTTATGCACATTTATAACGCTATGGCCACCATCATTTAGAAAGTGCAAATTCCTTATGCCTTCGTTCTGATCGAAGGCCAGTAGGATGTCAGCATCTCCTACGCTTATAAGGGGGCTTTTGTAGGGCCCTATTTTGAAGTGGCTTATTACGGAACCGCCTCTTTGAGCCATCCCGTGCTCTTCACTGCCTATTGTGTTTTCGCCCCGCTTCAGCGCTATTTTCCCCAGCACACGGCTGGTGAAAAGTATCCCCTGCCCTCCAAGACCAACGATGATGTATTGCATTATCTTCCCTCCTCCGATATGACCTCAATAGCCCCGTGAGGGCATACGTTCGTGCACACGCCACACCCAATGCAAAATCGCTCGTCCATAAATGCCTTCTTTGAGCCTTCATCGAAGGCTAAGCCAGGACAGTTGAAGAAATTGATACAAAATTTGCAACCTATACATGTATCGTCATTGACGCGCACGAGAATTTTGGGCTGCTCTTGTCTAAGCAACATGCAGGGGTGAGTAAAGATAACCACGGCAGGCTCTTCGCGATCCTTAGCATATTCCCAGGCTTCTTTTAGAATTTCCACGTTCTTATTTATATCGTAGGACTCAACGGTACGCACAAACTTTACACCGCATCCCCTAACAGCTCCTTCTATGGGAACAACCCTGCCGGTTTCGCCCTTTCTTAATTTTTCGCCTGTACCCGGATGAGGCTGTCCGCCCGTCATGGCGGTAATTCTGTTATCCAAAATGGCCAAGACGAAGGCGTGCTTGTTATAAACTGCGTTGACAAGCCCTGGCAAACCCATGTGGAAAAATGTCGAGTCCCCTATAGTAGCTATAATGGGACGTAGTTTGCCATCGATCTTATGGGCAAGATAAAAGCCAGAGGACTGAGTGACGGAAGCACCCATGCAAATTGAGGAATCTATGGCCTTTTGATTTACGCCCAAAGTGTAACATCCGATGTCAGAAGGATATATCCCGTCAGGGAAAGCTTTCCGTATGGCAAAAAGGCTAGCCCTGTGTGGACATCCTGGGCAGAGCATAGGTGGTTTGGGCGTTATTTTCAACTCTTCGATTGCCTTCTTTAAATCCTCATCCACCGGGCGAGAGAAATCTTCTCCCAGGGCTTTATGAATTATCTCCTCAACCACCTCGGGTACCAGTTCGCCAGCTCGCGGCACATATCCATTCCATCGCCCCTTGACATTCGTTCGATCGGGAACCTGAAGTTCTATTACAGGATAGGTTTCCTCTAGTATCAAAACGTTTTTATGTCGAGCGATAAAATCAGTTACAAGGTCAACTGGCAATGGATGGGGGGTTCCTATTTTCAAGACGGAGATGTCCTTTCTTCCCATTTTGGACAGCAAGTCCATGACCACCGCAAAGGATATACCTCCAGCTATAATGCCAAGTTTGGCCTCTTCTTGCGCCGGCACCTCGTAGTTGTACTTCGAAAAACTTTCAGTAAAATCCTGCCTAATAGCATCCATCTTTTGGTTTAGTCTAGGGTGGTTTATTTTTACGTTTGCAGGAAGACAATTCCAGCGCTTGGGATCCTTGGCGAACTTAGCAGACCTTTCTAATTTTATCGGTTCGCTGTACTCCACATCTTGTCTGCAATGATCCACGCGAACTGTCGGACGTAACATTACAAGGATATGATACTTTTCGGATAATTCGTAAGCATCTTTTACCATTTCCATTGCTTCTCTGGCAGAAGAGGGATCAAAGACGGGAATTTTTGCAAATAAACCAAATAACCTGCTATCTTGCTCCGTTTGAGAGCTGTGATGGCCGGGGTCATCTGCGACGATCAACAACAGACCGCCCTCAATGTCAAAGTGAGCCAAACTCGTAAAAGGATCTGCTGCGACATTAAGACCAACGTGTTTCATGGCAACACAGGATCTTTTACCCGTAAAAGAGGCTGCTGCTGCAACCTCAAATGCCACCTTTTCGTTCGTAGCCCATTCCACAGCCATTTTAATGCCGAGCGAATCGGCGAACTTGGCTATGCCCGGCAAGATCTCGGACGAAGGTGTGCCCGGATAGGCACAAGCTACTTCACAGCCCGCTTCCACAACACTTCTGGCAATAGCTTCATTACCAAGAAGAACAGCCTTTTCAATCGCCACTAATATTCACCTCTCTCGCCATTTTCCATTTTATTGTTGCAATAAACATATCAACTTGTCGTAGAAGGGTTTTGGTTTTTTTAACAACTTTCCTCTTTTGTCGCAAAAGCCGTGCTTAGTAAATCCTTCCGCTAAAAACATATCATCGGAATCACGATAAACTTTAAATTCAAAGGAAAGACTATAAGGTTTTACTTCTTTCAAGTAGGTATCTATTCTGATGAGGTCATCGTATCGAGCGGGGTGTTTATATCTACATCTCACCTCTACAACTGGCATAAAGACACCTTTTTCTTCCCAATTGACGTAGGGCATGCCATATTTTCTGCAAAATTCCGTTCGCCCCATTTCAAACCAGTTCAGGTAATTAGCATAATAGACAACACCCATTTGATCTGTAGCACCGTATGGCACTCTTAAAACAAAGGAGGCGCTCAAGGGCATCTGCTTCATCTCCTCATGAAAAGTGTGATTTACGCATGATAAAAGTTGAACAAATTCATCATAACATATCTATCAATAATAATTCCACAAGGGTTTGCCAAGAAATATTTTATCCCACCTCACTTGTCATCTTAAGTGTCAAGACGTGAGCAACGCGCCTTATGCACTGCCATTATGCACTGTCCACTGACGACAGTATAATCCAAATTTTTTAATTCTTCTTCAAGTTCCTGGTTTTCAGCCCCCGGTTGCATCCATACTATTGGCTTGTAAGAAAGGCTCTTTAATTCATCTAACAGAAATGCTTGATTTTTGGGACCTATGAATAAAGATAATATATCTACATTCTCAGGAATGTCTCGTACCGAGGCATAAAAACTTAATCCTAATATTTTAAGACCCCTATACTTGGGATTTACAGGATAGAGTGAAAAGCCTTGTGACTTAAGGTAGCGCATCACCATTGAAACGGGCCTTCCCCTTTCGATGGTTGCGCCAAGAACGGCCACCTTGGAAGGGGAACATACGTATTCTTTTACTATTCTTTCCCACACCATTTCTTTCACTCCTCTTTAAATCCTCGACGATATGAGCACTTACAGTGCCCCTTCTCACATTCAAGTGCCGCATAAGCCCTCTATAGCAGTGAAGCGAATGTCACAAAAAGGTCCCTCCATGTAAATCGCTGCTTTGATCTCCGCTTCTTCTCCGGGTAATAGCGAAACTCTTTTTGCCCTAAAGGTTCGCTGCGCAGCTAACTTATTATCGATGCTGTAGATGCTAACAACTATTCCGGGGCCTGCTATTTCTTTCGAAGTAACATTTTTTATGGTGGCCTTCAACTCCAAAACTTTTTCTTCATTATCATACCAAAACGAAGACGTAATCAAGGCAATTTTAGTTTCGTGCACTTCAGAAAAAGAGGAACCTGCAAATACAAGACAAGTTGATGTGGCCACCAAAAGAAAAAAGGCAACGTATAGGAATCTTTTTTCTTTCATGATTTATCTCACCTCTTCATCTGTAACGCCTTTAAAATCATTTTACGGTTTATTCTTAGAAAATCCCAGGGCCATCTTTAACCCAAAGAATTGCCCCACCAAAAAATGTTAACATGGAAATCTGGAAGTGGCGCTTTCCTGCCTTCACTAAAATTAAAGTAGTTGTTATAATGTTTCGTACGGAGGACTGGCCGAGTGGTCGAAGGCGGGTGACTTGAAATCACTTGTGCCGAAAGGCACCGGGGGTTCGAATCCCTCGTCCTCCGCCATTTTTTATTTTTAGTTGTTAAGCATTGTTAAACAATATTTAACAATAAAAGGAGATAATATGAGCAAGCTCTCGATAGGAATAGACATAGGAGGACATTATATTAAAGCAGCTCTCATAGAAGAGTATAAATTTCTGCGAAGATGGGAAGAACCGACCTCTGAGGGAAGGACTATCGAGGGTGTGACTGAGCAACTTAAAAGAATCGCAGGAGAGCTTGAGCCACCAGGTTACACCTTATCCGTCGGAATCGGAATGCCGGGATTTCTAGATTTGCAAAGAGAGCATCTCGTACTTTCGCCCAACTTTCCGGACTGGAAGGGTCTCCCCCTCAAAACCTTGCTCGAGGATAGACTAAAAAGAAAGGTAATGATCGAAAACGATGCGAACTGTTATGCCCTAGGCGAACAATTAGCTGGACTGGCCAAGGGTCTTAAGGATTTCGTCGTCTTAACTCTCGGAACAGGAATAGGTGGCGGCATCGTTGTAGACGGAAGATTGTTTAAAGGCGCTCATGGATTCGCAGGAGAACCGGGCCATATGGCCCTAGGCGAAACCGAACTCTGCGGATGCGGATGCTACGGTCACCTTGAAGCTATAAGTGGGACCGACGCAATGGAAAGAAAAGCGGGGCAAATTGGCTTGCCTGAGGACATGAAGATTCTATGGGCGCGTAAAGACGAACCTGCCATCGCAGAGATAATAATGCCTTCACTTCAAACGATGGCCAAGGCGATCGCTTCCATAACGCATCTTTTTGATCCCGAGATGATCATATTAGGTGGCGGATTTAGCAGGGCCGAGGGGCTACTTTCAATCCTAGAACCCATGGCGCTCAAATATTTAGTTCCTCACTTCAGGGATATCTTTAACCTAAAAATTAGCCTTCTGGGCAACGATGCTGCCATGCTTGGAGCAGCTTCACTTGCAGATGAGTTGAACTAACGACAACTGCTTGATCTATTTGATGCAACCTTTAGCAGTGGATTTGCCATTCCTTCATTTTTCTTAAGTTTTTTTAGTTCGCGCTGAAGTGCAAAGAAAGCCAAAACCGAACCTCCCAAGTCTGTGGCTGGAAAAGCCATCCATATTCCGTCCAAACCAAATATACGAGGCATCAACAAAATTGCCGGATAGCAGACGCCAAGTTGGCGTACTAGTTGAATAAATAATGCTTCTCTTGCTCTGCCTAAGGTTTGCAACGTATAGGAAGTCACCACAAATATGGAAGCTGCTGGCAGTAAAGCATATCCAATTTTCAAGGCACGCGTTGTCATCTCGATCAAAGCCTGGTGATCATCACAGAAAATTTGGACGATCCGCCGCGCGAAAAGTTGAGTTGAAACCCAGGAAAAAGAAAACACGAGCAAACATGCAAAAAGGGCCAATATTATGGTCTTTCTGACGCGATGGTAAAGGCCTGCCCCATAATTGTACCCAATAATTGGTTGTGCTGCTTCGCTAATTCCCAGTGCCGGCAGAAAGAACAAACTGTCCAAAGCAAGAAATATTCCTACCGAAGAAACGGCCATATCACCGCCTAATTTTAAAGCCCCTTGATTTAAAAGAACTAATAGCACGGCAAAGGATAGAGAAGTTATGCAGGGAGTTACTCCTATAGCTAGCATATTAACTATAAGGAGCTTTCTTGGCTTCAAGTTTCCGTATCTGAATCTCAGCACACTATGTTTTAAATAATACAATGCAACCCAAAGGCACGATAAGAGTTCAGAAAGGGTCGTTCCCCAAGCAGCCCCCTTTACACCCCAATCAAACACGCAAATGAAGAGCCAGTCCAAGAAAATATTGGCTCCCGTCCCAATGACAAGAGTGCCCATGGCCCATTTGGGTGATCCTTCTACCCTGATCAAAGAATTAAGCACAAAGGAGATCATAAAAAAGGGCATACCGATCAACGCTATAATCATATAGTCGCGTGCAGGTTTAAGTATCGCTTCGCTTGCTCCAAAAAACTTCAATGCAGAATCAAGAGAAAACAACATGACAATGCAAACAAGTAATGCAAAGATAATAGATAGAGTTAAGGCATTACCCAGGACAAGCTCGGCCCTCTTTTTCTTACCCGCTCCAAGGCTTCTGGAGGCAATGGATGCGGCACCAACACCCACTAAAACACACAGCGCAATACCTATCTCAAAAAGTGGAAAAGCAACCGTAACAGCAGCAAGTCCTGCTTGTCCAACGTTTTGTCCGACAAATATCCTATCAACAATGTTATAGAGAGCGTTTGCAAACAATCCAGCTATAGCTGGCAGCGAAAAGTATAAAAGCAGCTTGCTTACGGGTTCTGTGCCCAGGCGCTCTGTTTTCATGTCGATGTTCATGATCGAAATCCTCCCTTCATGCTAAGATGCATACAATGATCGCCCGTCTACTGTGGTTCCATTATATCATAGGCTCGTCCATGGCCAAAGTGTTCTAAATTATCATTGATCTGATTTGGCGTGATATGCTATTATAAAAACGTTTCAATAATGTTTAATCATTTACAAGGAGGCGAGCATGAAATGGCAGAATGTGGATTCGATATGAAAAGTGCACTTGCTTATGCTATACACGCTGAGATTCAGGCGCACGAATTTTACAAAACCTGGGCACAAAACGCCAGAACGCCGGCTCTAAAAAAGGAAATCTCAGAATTGGCAGACTGGGAAGAAACGCACAAAGACACTTTATCTAAATATTACGAAGAGCTTTTTGGCGAACCCTTCACGCCTGATCCAAATGTGGTCGTGGATCCAGCGCTTTGCGTTCAGGCCGACGAATTTAAGGATTATTATTCCCTCCTCAGATTAATATCTACCGCTTATCTTTCCGAACTCAGGGCTGCGGAATTTTACGAAAAATTGGCCGATAAGGTAGAACCAGAAGAAACTAAACTCATGTTTAAGGATCTCGCAAATATGGAAAGAGGCCATATGGAATTCGTCAGAAAACGATACGATGAACTTAGAGGTGAGTTGGAAGGAAGGCTAATGCTTTAACATAACATTGCTAGGACTTGCAAGTCCTAGCAAACCCTCTAGAATAAACGCTGTCAAACTTTCCCCGGGAGGTGAAATGCATGTCTAAACTTAGTGGGAAACGCTTTATCTTCTTCGTAGAAGAGGATTACGAAGACCTTGAGCTATGGTACCCAAAGATAAGATTGATCGAGGAAGGAGCAGAGACCGTAGTGGCAAGTCCTGAGAAGGGCAAATTATATCGAGGCAAACACGGCTATCCGTGCAAAAGCGAGATTTCCTTCGATGAAGTGAACCCCGATGATTACGACGGCATCGTGATACCCGGAGGATATGCTCCTGATAAGATTAGAAGATACCCAAAGGCACTTGAGATAGTCAAAAAGCTAAACGATGCCAATAAAATTGTCGCTTTTATTTGCCATGCAGGATGGGTACCTATTTCGGCAAGAATTCTAAAGGGAAGAAAGGCTACCTCTGTCGGAGCCATTAAAGATGACATGGTCAACGCTGGCGTTAATTGGGTGGATGAGGCGGTAGTAGTCGACGGGAATCTCATAAGCAGCAGAACCCCCAACGACCTACCCGAGTTCTGCAAGGCCATTATAGAAAAAGCTTCTTCGGGCTGTTCTTGTTGCTAATACCATCGCAGACTGAGACCAGTCGAAGAGGGGGCTAATTAGCCCCCTCTATTTTTAACTGTACTGCTCACGCCGGAACAATGGTCGAAGCGGTAGTCCATTTTAAAGACCCTAAGACACGTAAAAGATCAGTTTAACGAGTTAATGCTACGCTCTTGCCCAGCTCGATTCCCTTGCGTAAGATTTCAATATTTTTTCCCAAAATTTTTCCGCGGAACCTCTTCTCTAAAACATTATCTAGTTGTTCTAGGGAAATATCTACAATGAAGCTGGCAGCTATGCCCAAAGAAAGAATATTAGCACTTCTTGCAGACCCCAGTTCTTTTGCAATTTCAACTATAGGCAATCCAAAATACCTTTTATCGAGATCATATTTGGAAGCATCGATAATGCTCGAATCATAAATCACCTTACAATTATCATTTGAAACATTCAGGTAGTGAAGAAGTGCAGGCTCAGCCAAAACGATTATGAGGTCGGGGGTTAAAGCATAGGGATACAAGATTTCATCATCGGAAATGATAACATCTGTCTTGGTAAAACCCCCCCTTGCGGATACCCCGTAGGCTTGGGTTTGAGCAGCTCGCAATCCGCAACTGACGGCAGCCTCTCCGAGCAAAGACCCAGCTAAAATAACGCCCTGACCACCAATTCCGGAAAAGATGATTTCGTACTTCATCGTTATTCACTCACCTTCAAGGTCTTTTTTTGCTCTGGCCTGAATTTCATTGTAGCGAGACAGGAAAGAATGTCCTTTTTTATCCGCAAACACTCCAGTTACAATGGCTCCACTGAGTTCTTCCTCAGATAAGTTCTTTGCGCGCTCGATTGATATCGCTTTATCCTTCAACCAATTGAGCATGATTGGTGCCTTGGGCATCTTGTTATACCTGCCAAAATAAGTAGGGCAGGGGGAAATAACCTCAACTAAAGAGAATCCCTCATGAGAAAGCGCCATCAAAATGTATCTTTCTATCGTGCCCACATGATAGACAGTAGTCCTAGCAACAAAACTTGCTCCGGCTGTTTCGGTGAGACGACAAATGTCGAGTGCCGGCTCCGGATCTCCATACCAAGAAGTAGATGTTCTAGAATCTAAAGGAGTAGTGCAGGAATACTGGCCTCCTGTCATGCCGTAATTTAAATTATTTGCTATTATGGCGGTCACGTCTATATTTCTGCGCGAAGAATGAATTAAATGATTCCCGCCAATCGTAGCGCTATCGCCATCGCCCATCAAGGCTAAAACCTTTAAGGATGGATTTGCCACCTTTATGCCTGTGGCTATAGGTAAAGCCCTACCATGAGTTACATGGACTGTATTAGTATACAAATAATCATCCGCTTTGCCCCAGCAACCAATGCCAGTTACCACCACGACGTCTTTGGGAGCGAGGCCGCTTTTTTCGAAGGCATAAAGCATACTCTTCAAAATAACTCCGTATCCACAACCGGCACACCACTGATGGGGAAGGCTTTCTTCTCTCAAGAAGGCCTTCCAACTGACTTCTTTTGATCTCCTGCTCATAGAGGTAGCACCTCGTCCAGAGCTTTCATTATTTCATAAGGAGCGAGAGGTTCGCCATCATAACGGTTCGCCCCAACTACTGGAATTGCGTCAGGAACTGCTTTTTTGACTTCTCCAATTATTTGTCCCATGTTCATCTCGGGCACGACAACTCCCTTTTTATCCTTTGCTAATTCGCAGACATATTCCGCCGGAAAGGGCCAAACAGTCTGAAGTTGCAAGACGCCCACTTTAAGTCCTCTCTTTTTGGCATCCAAAGCAGCCTGTCTTGCCGCTCTAACCGCTCCACCAAAGGCGATTAACAAATAGTCGCTTCCATCAACGTCGAAGGTCTTATATTTTACGATTTTATCTTTATTCTTTTCTATCTTATCGTACAGCCTTTTGATTAAATCTTTAGCCTCCTCCGGAGAACTGGTGGGCAAACCTTTTTCGTTATGCGATGAAGAATGAAATCGAGACAAATAATGTCCACCCAGAGTAGCCATAGGAGGCACTAAATCCTCGTCAGCCTTGTAGGGATAATACTCATCCAACCCTTCAGGTGGACGTTTTCTGTTTATGATCTCGACTTCATCTTTGGATCGCAGAACACACCCCTCACGCAAATGCCCTACCGTTGCGTCAGCCATGAAAAGCACAGGACATCTGTAAGTCTCGGCAACATTAAATGCAAAAATTATCAGATCGAAACATTCCTGTACCGTTGAGGGTGATATAGCGATTATAGAATGATCACCATGTCGTCCCCACCGAGCTTGCATGATATCTGCCTGAGCTGGTTTAGTGGCCAAGCCGGTGCTCGGGCCCGACCTTTGAACATTTATTATCACGCAAGGGACCTCAGCCATGACGGCTAGCCCAATATTTTCCTGCATCAAGGAGAAACCAGGGCCGGAGGTTGCCGTGAAGGCCTTAGCGCCGCCTATGGAGGCACCTATAATGGCAGCAATGCTCGCGATCTCATCTTCCATTTGAAGATAGTAACCGCCAACTTGCGGCAGCCTCCTGGAAGCCCTTTCTGCTATCTCGGACGAGGGTGTAATGGGATAACCCGCAAAAAACGTTGCACCCGATACCAACGCTCCCTCGACGATGGCTTCGTTTCCAAGTATGAATCCAATTTTACCAGTCAACGTCACGATACTCCTTTTGACTTAACTTCAATGGCAAAATCAGGGCATCGCAATTCGCATGCGCCACATCCGATGCAATCATCAACCCTTACAGGAACAGGGCGGCCAAGTTCATCAGCTTCAAACACCTTTTTGGGACAAAATTCAACGCATATTTCACACCCCTTACACCTGTCCCTTCTCATCTCAATTCGAAATTTTTTTCCTTCAACGACCATGATTTCGCCCTCAGGTATCGCCAAATCCAATTCCCCCTTACACCTCTCTTGACTCGTTCTAATAAGTGATTTGTCGCAAATAACGCAGGAGGACTTTAGAACTTACGCGCCCGTTCTTTCTTTCGCCTTTTCAAGCAATTTCGGATAGTTGACGATGGCCCTAACATGTTTACCGTAACACACGATTCCGTTTTTATCACTTATCTCAAAATCGAAGATTAACCTATTGCCGTTTATTTCTTTTAAAGTAACTTTGTATGAAACCTCTGCCCCCATCATCGTGGGCTCTTCATGGGTTATCTCGGTGTGATAACCAACCGAGATAAAACCTTGAGGCAGAGCCCCATCTACCATCTCCGTAGCCATTCGCACAATCATATTTATACAAGCCGAAGTCGATAAAAATTGTTCGAGGTAAAGCGAAGAGTTCCCCACGGTATCCTCTACGGTTACGGTCTTTTTAACAACCCTTTCCGTTCCCACCGAAAGCAATTGGTCGATATCCAACATCTTTGACACCTCCAATGCAATCTTTTATTAATTTAAATTTACCACAACATGACAATTCTGCCAATTGGTTGATCATGCTAATAGCAAAAAAATTCAAGGGCAAGCTCCAAATGCACCTTGGACTTGCCCCAAATTTAGCGGTTAGTATTTTTTCGACTCACAGCCTTTCCACAATATCTCTTGCTACTTTCACACCTGAAAGAAGCATCCCCCCGAAGATTGGCCCCATTCTCGGGCCCCCAAATGTAGCGTTAGCCGCCATCCCAGCTACATAAAGTCCGGGGAAAACTTCGCGAGTGTTTTCTATGGTCAATTTTTCGGCCTTGTCCGCTGACATAAATTTTTCTCCCTCCACATTACCGGTGGCAGTCAGCAATTTTCCGGGCATTTTGCGAGCCACAACTTTAACAACCTCCGTATCATGCCCGGTAGCGTCTATAACATACTTACAACGAACCGATAAAGGGTCGACGTGGAGCCCTGACATTTCAATGGCCGTCCAATTTACTACAAGCCCTTGTATGCGACCTTCGTCGTGGACTACAACGTCCTCCACGCTAATCCCGTTAAATATCACCGCTCCTGCTTTGACGGTTTTACTGGTGATAGTGCTCACCGCTTCTACGGAATCAGCGGTGTAATAACCCTCCACTTCATAGGGAAAAGCCCTCACCTCGAGCTCGTCCAAAATTTGTTTTGCCTCTTCTTGTATAACTATTTCGTTAAAAAGCATTCCGCCTCCCCACATACCACCTCCTACGCTGAGTCTGCGCTCGTAAATGACTACCTTTTTGCCGGCTTTGGCCAATTTATAAGCAGCAACCAAACCCGATGGCCCTCCGCCTACGACGGCCACATCTAGATCAAGATGTTCCGTCAGCTTTCTGAAATACCTATCAACTATAGCTTTGGTTATTATTAATTCGTCCAACTTCATTACCGCGCAACCCCCTTAAGAATTTTGTGAAATTTCGGCGGGGAAACAGCGAGAGTCGAGGCAATAAAAAAACCGCCCTTTTGGCGGCATCAAAGTTTCAACCAGCAACTTTAATTTCTATTTAAACTTCTTTGGCTCGCCAATTCCTCCGCCAGCATTACCTGGATCAAGTTCTAGGAGTATTTTCTCAGCCCCGATTCTTATCGGAGCACCCCCTGGCGATATATTTAATTTTCTATAAAATATCTTACTACTCTTAGCCCCATAGTCAAGCAAACAAACTTGCTTGAAAGGCAACACATAATACCACATCAAGCGATGTACAACTTGCCTAAGTTTCAATGAAACTGGAAATAAAAGCAATTCGAGCCTGTTATCAGCGCAAAATCTCATACCCGCACTTTGCTGCTTTATAAGTAAATAAGTTTATTCATGAAAATTCAATGTTCTTTCATAGCCTTCATCTATGGGCAAATCTTTTTGTCTTGCCGCTAACGTCGAAAGTTCATCACAACGTTCGTTTTCCGGATTGCCATCGTGACCCCGAATCCATACAAACTTAACTACGTGCCTATCGCACAACTCCAGCAATTTTTCCCACAAATCCACGTTCAATGCCTTTTCCTTTTTATTACGCATCCAACCTTTTGCCTTCCATCGCTTTACCCACCCTTTGTTCATGGCATCGGCAAGGTACCTTGAATCCGTATAAAGAATCACTTCGCAACTGCAATTCAGCGCGCTTAATCCCGCTATAGCCGCGTATATCTCCATCCTGTTGTTGGTCGTGAGCCTAAAGCCACCCGATATCTCCTTTCTGTGGCCGTTGTAAAGCAACACGACGCCATATCCTCCCGGACCGGGATTGCCCAAACATGCTCCATCAGTGTAAATTGTCACCTTTTTCATTTTCTTGATAGTCCATTCAACTCCGATCTGAGACATAAATACGAACCTGTTTTTATCATCATAACAGACACAACGAGGAAGGTACCACAGCTTTTCCTGTTGACCTAAAATATGTCCACCGCTAGCGGAACTGTTCTTTACAGCCCCAAAACGCGAGGTACAAAAGTTACAACGAAGGGACATAAAATTATTATTACAACTACCACGAGGGACACCGCTATGAAAGGCCATACGAACTTTAAAACTTCCCCTAAGGGCACTTTACCGACCGCTGATACTATGTAATTACACGCACCCATTGGGGGTGTAACCAAAGCAATGGTTACGTTCAACGTCATAACAATTCCAAAATGAAGCGGATCAATGCCAGCCTGCACTGCCAGCGGATAAAAAATGGGGGTGAGCAACGTCAAAGTCGCCACTTCTTCCATGAAGCATCCAACGATAAATATTATCCCGGTAAAGGTCAACATGAGCAAAACAGGACTGGACACAAGGCCCGCTCCTGCCAACAATTCGGCGAAACGTTGTGGTATCCTCTCCCATTTTAACAGCCACCCAACCGCCTGAGCAGCACCCATGATGAGAAAAATTGAACTGGTTGTACGGACAGTCTCGTACAAGGCAGCGAAAATTCCCCTTTTGTCAAGCTTTTTTGTATAAAATAACCCAATCAACAGGCAATAGGCAACAGCCAAAGCCCCTGACTCGGTGGGAGTCACCACGCCAGTTACAATTCCCCCGATTATGATCATAGGCGCTATCAAGGCCGGTATTGAATATATCAACGTCTCCTTTATTTTTAACCTTTCCTCGCTGCTAGAAACAGGAGCCCTATATATCGCGGCATAGAAATAATTCATCACTGCATAGGCTAAACCAAGAACTAGTCCAGGTATTATTCCCGCCGCGAATAATCCTCCGATCGAGGTGTTGGTCATGGAAGCATAGATGATCATAAATATTGAAGGAGGTATTATGGGGCCTATCAAGGAACTCGCGGCCGTTAAGCCCGCTGCATATCCTGGGTTGTATCCTTCCTTTTTCATCGCCGGGATAAGAATCGACGAAAGGGCCGAAGCATCGGCCGCAGCTGAACCGTTAACCCCGGCTAATATTATACCCCCAACGATGTTGACATATCCCAATCCTCCACGTATTGAACCTACTAAAAGCTTGGAAAAAATAATAAGCCTGTCGGTTAATCCGGACATGTTCATTAACGACCCAGTCAATACAAAAAATGGGATGGCCATTAAAGTAAAAGAATCCATGCCACCAAAAAACTGCTGACTTACTGCTCTAAGAAGGGAAATGTCGCCCAGCACCATAACGCCCAGAAAGGCAACGGAAAGAAGCGCAAGATAGAGGGGAAGCCCTATGATCATCAACCCAAAAAACAAGAGCAACAGCATCAAAAGGCTCATTGTTCAATTCCCCTCTTATCTCGATAAAGAACAAATTCAATGAACAAAACGCCTAATCCCACGGGAAGCGAAAGAAGCGGAATCGTCTTGGGAATTCCCATGCCCATAGTCCGCACTTTCCAATTCCCCAAAGCATTTACCGTTCCCAGGTAAATCATTAGTCCTAAAACCACGATGCCTATGATAGCTCTCAACATACTGCACAATCGCTGCAAAAAAGGGGGGAACTTTGGCATTACGAAATCAATGGCCATCATGTCGCCCCTGACGTGGGCGCAGCTAGCCCCCACCATTACCATCCATATCAAAGAATAACGGGCCAATTCCTCTGTCCATATAAATGAAGTGTGAAAAAAGTACCTCGAAAAAACGCCAATCAATATGTCGCATATGTTCAAAGATAAGAACGAGCACGATATAAGGGCACATCCTCGCTCTATCTCATATACCACCTTATCGCAAAAACCTTTTGGCATCGTTACTTGGCCTTTTCATTAGCAATTTTGGCATCATTCAATGCCATGTCGAGCCAATCTTTTCCCACTTTTGATTTTAGCCACTCAACGTAAGCTGACTGTCCAATTTCCCTGAAGGCGTTCATCTCCTGGGCATTAGGCGTATAAGCCTGCATGCCCTTGCCCTCCAAAAACTTGATCTGCTCTGCATCTTGAGCTTCGACCATTTGGCGAGTGGCGACATTTGCCTGATAAGCCGCTTTAACGATAACTTCTCTGTCTTCCTCAGGGAATTCGTCAAATAAATCGCCATTTATCACCAAAAATTGATCGGAATATTGGATATTAGCTAACGTCATATATTTTTGAACTTCATAAAGACTTCCGATGATGATATAGGTAGCAGGGTTCATCTGTCCGTCCACCACACCTGTCTTAAGTGCCATGTAAAGCTCCGTCCATGGAATAGGAATGCCGCTGGCCCCAAAGGCTTTGTAGAGTGTTACTTGCCCTTCATCCATGGCCCTAAATTTCAGACCTTTAAAATCCTTTGGATGCCTTATTTCACGTTTAGAATTTGTAAAGGCAAGGAATCCTCCCTCCTCAACCGCTTCAAGTAAGACTGCTCCAGTTCGTTTCTTGAATTCATCTTTAAGTTTGGTCCAATAGCTGCCAGTATCGAAAAATATGTGCGCTGCCTCGTAACTATCGAACATAAAAGGTATCGATGCGGCGTAAAGTTCGGGGAGAACAGGAGCCATTCCAGCATAGGAAGCGACGTTGATGATCGGCTGGTTGAGTCCGCTTTTCATTAAAAGTTCCATGCGTTCCTCTTCGTTGCCAAGCTGACTATCAGGATAGAGCTGGATGTGAATTTTTCCCTTAGTGCCTTCTTCCACCATTTTTTTGAAGTTCACCGCATAATAATGTACTGCGTTGTTCACTTCATCGGCTGGCCCGTTATAAGACATTTTGACCGTCGTGGCATCAGCGGAGGTAGCGCCCAAAACACATAAAAGCACCAGTATTAAAGTAAGGCCCACTAATCCTTTTTTCATTACCCCACCTCCTCATCTTGGACTTACAATTCATTGTAACAAAATCTTTGAAGCAACGTCCATGTCATAGGCTTTTATATAACCGGCGTTTCCGATGCTTTTAAGGGTCGTAAAAAATTAAAACCTCGTGTTTTTGTTTCACGAGGTTTTAATTTTTATTTTGGAATACGCAAGCCACCTGACATGACCGCTTCTTTATGGCAGACACTTTATTTGAGATAAAAAATGGCTCCGGCGGCAGGACTCGAACCTGCAACCTAGTGGTTAACAGCCACCCGCTCTGCCGGTTGAGCTACGCCGGAGTAAGGTTTATATCTGGAGGCGGCACCCGGATTCGAACCGGGGAATAAGGGATTTGCAGTCCCCTGCCTTACCACTTGGCTATGCCGCCGAAATCTCTGGAGCGGAAGACGGGATTTGAACCCGCGACCCCCACCTTGGCAAGGTGATGCTCTACCGCTGAGCTACTTCCGCAATTTCTAACTCTTTAATGGTGGCGAGACCCAGAATCGAACTGGGGACACGCGGATTTTCAGTCCGCTGCTCTACCTACTGAGCTATCTCGCCTCTCGCCACCTCATTAACTGGCGGGGCTGACGGGACTCGAACCCGCGGCCTCTGACGTGACAGGCCAGCGCTCTAACCGGCTGAGCTACAGCCCCGCTTGAAACTACTTCATGGTGGGCGGAATAGGGTTCGAACCTATGACCCCCTGCGTGTAAGGCAGGTGCTCTTCCGCTGAGCTATCCGCCCT
>ERZ795047.1401-NODE-1401-length-25839-cov-10.233633_pt1 | contig 25839 bp, 15 predicted proteins | sample MGYA00375131_ERZ795047 | MGnify/ENA primary metagenome ERZ795047 (study PRJEB30176, sample SAMN05720228) | activated sludge metagenome | isolation source: Anaerobic digester | place: Japan | collected 2015-05-20 ...
CTGATGATGGAGATCATGTTCGAGGCTCCGAGCAACGCCAAGCTCAAGGATATCCGCATCACCGCAGAGATGGTGGACGCCCTCGCGCAAGACGGCGGTACCGCCGCCGCGCGCCTGCTGGCGTAGCGTTGCGCGCGGAGGTTTTCCCGATACTGCGGGTGCCGCCGGTGCTGCGGGCGTTGCTCCGCGTCAGGCTGTCAGTAGCGCGTCTGTAAAAAGGAGGAAGAGCATGCAGCGTTTTGCTTCGATGAACAGACAAGAATTCATGAAAGTGTCCGCTCTCACGGCTGCGGCGGCGGTGACCGGCGGGTGCCGGATATGCGGTGGAGTCGGGCGCGACGGACGTGTGCCATACGGGGACACAATCGGCGATCGCCTGTGGATGTGGGGGCACCACCGCGATTCGTTCAAGGCGCTCAAGGGTAGCAAGGAGCAGTACAACCTTCCCTACGATACGCGCATTGATATGGCTGATGCCTGTAAGTCCATGGGCATTCTGGGATGCTTTGTCGTCCGCTGGACGAACAACCCCAAGAAAGCGGAGTTGCCGGAATACATGAAGCAGTTCCGCAATATGAAGCGGATCGGTTTCTCAATCACCGACAGCGCGGAAGAGAGCTTCGAGGAGAAGGTCAGGCTGGGCTTCGAGTACGCCGACAAGATGCCGAACCTGACGACGCTCATCATGGATGATTTCTTCAGCTACAAGGGCTACGGGCTTTCGCTCGACGCGATTCGTGAAGTACAGCGCGGTACCAGCGAACGCGGCATGAAGCTCGGTGTCGTGCTCTACTCCGATGCGAACGACATCAAGCCCGAATTCAAGAGCGTCCTTGACCTTTGCGACGAAGTCACATTCTGGTTCTGGCACGGTAAGAACGTCGGCACCATTGAGGCGCGGGTCGAGAAACTCAGGGATTTGATCGGATCGGAGAAGCCGATCCTGCTCGGGCAATACATGTACGACTTCGGCGGCCGCAAACAGATGCCGGGCGCGGTGATGGAAAACCAACTCGCGCAGGCCTCGCGGCTCCTCGCCGCCGGAGCGATCGACGGGCTGATCTTCCACTGCACCCCGCTCGTGGACATGAATCTTGATGCCGTGAACGTCTCCCGCGCCTGGATCCGCGAAAACGCATCGAAGAAGTGGGGCGGTCGCCGCGCTACGCGCGGAGTTGGTTAGCGACAGGGGGCGAAAATCATGCGTTTCTGGTGAAAAGGAGGACAGGGAGTCGGGAGCGCGGGCGTCCTCGCCCGCAACAACGTGTCTTGCGGTTTTCCGGTTTTATCCGCAGATTTGCACAGATTGCGCAGATTTTTTTTGTTTTGCCCGCAGGGGGAGGGACGAGCGTCTGCTCGTCCGCGGGCAAGCAGACGCTTGCCCCTCCCGGCGCTCCGCGAGCCCGGATGCCGCGCATCGGAATCTCGATCGGCCTTTCACAGAGCGGGCGGGGACGCCCGCGCTCCCGACTGCGCACACACAAAACATGATGTTGTTCAATCCTGAAAACTCTGGATACATGTGCCCGCGGAGCGGGAAATACCGTCAATTTATAGGCAAGGAGTTTGGCCTCGCCGGTCGCCAGTCAAAAAAAAAACAGGGACGCTCGCGCGTCCCTGCAAACCGCTATACGTTCTGCGTTCGATGTTCTGCGTTCTGCGTTCCCTACTCCGTCGGGCCGTACTCTTCCGGGAACCAGGTGCGGTAGTAGTTGTCGCGCTGCCAGGTGTTGCCGGCTGACGCATAATCGCAGAAGAAGACGGTGCTCGGCAGTCGCCCTTCCGGGTTTTCATGATGCGAGCCAATCGGCAGCGTCGCTGAAAACGCCATCCAGATATCACCCGACGGCGTGCGCACGTCGGAGAACCCTGTCATGCGCTGTCCATCCTTGATGCCCTGCCGGAACGGCTCGGTGAAATCGCCATCGCCGAAGCGGCTGTCGCGGGCCAGAAGGACCGGACCGCGGGTAAAAGCGATGTTGTGCTCAAGTTTGTGCGCAATGACCGGCATGTCAAAGTAGATTTCAACGATGTCGCCGAGCTTCCACTCGCGCTCGATCGTGAAGTATGCTCCGGGCGCGACGCCCTGCTGCTCCTGGCCGTTCACTTTAACAACCGTCTTTTCGCTCCATTTCGGGATGCGCAGCTTGAGCGGAACCACGCCGGCGTTTTCGGTGTGACTGACGATCCGGGCAGCATTCGAGCGCGGATAGAGCGAGTACATGTCAAAGGCAACCGTCTTGCCGGTCTCGGGAATGACGCTCTTCACCAGCGCGGATGCATAGAAGTTGAAGATCGCCGTATTGCCCGTCGTGCGGAAGAACCCCTTGAGGAAGCAGAGAAAACCTCGCGGGCCGTTCGCCGTGCAGCAGTCCGTGTGCATGTAGCAGTGGTGCTGACCGTGATAGCGATTGCCGGAAAGCGGCGTGTAACCGGCGAACTCCGATCCGTCCAGCTTCATGGCGCCGAGATAGGCGTTGTAGAATGTGCGCTCAATCTCATCCGCCCACTTCGGGTCGCCCGTCATATCGAGCAGCTTTTCGCAAAAGCGCATCCACGTCGTTGTGACACATGTTTCCTGAAGCCGCAGATAGGGCAGGTGTTGCTTCCGCGCGCCGTGGAACCACGCCTCAGAGCACGCGCAGCCGCCGGCGAGATTGATCTCTTCTTTGATAATGTCGTTGCCCGTCATGACCGCCGCATCGAAAAGGTCCTTGCGCCCGGTCACCTCGAAGTACTCAAGCATACCCTGATAACAGCTCATCATCTCGTAGGCCTTCCAGCGGTTGTGCTTCATCACGTAGCCGCCGTGAGCTTCGGCTTTGTTACCGTAACCGTTGCGATCCGCCACGGAAATGCCCTTCAGGGCGAGGTCGAGCAGCCGCGGGCCGTCTTCCACCTCGGTCATGTCCTTGACGAGGTAGGTCGCGAAATCGAGGTACTTCTTGTCCTGCGTCCGCTTATAGAGCCACATCACCGGCTCCAAGATCGACGAACTGGCATAGCCGGACCAGTTGCCGGTCTGATACAGGCGCCGGCCGCGCTTGCCGTCCGGCCCCAGCTCTGCAATCACGTAATCGCAAAGCCGCTTGCACGCATCCAAAACCTCCTGCGACTTCGTCACGTCATAGTAGTGCAAGAACCCCAGCATGGTGTACTTCATGCCCCAGACGTCCCACCCTTCGCCGCAACGCAGCTCATCCGGATAGTTGCCGATGTAACCGTTTTTCTCCTGCGAAGCGAGCATGCGCTCGATGCCGCGGTCGACAGCCGTCTTCAGCTTTGCGGAGCCGGTGTATTGCAGATACGGCATGGCAGAGTGCATGTACTTGCCCCAAAATTCCGTCTGCCACCAGCGCTTGGTCTCGGTCTTTTCTTGGAACACGGCGGTGATGTAATCGACATCTGTTCCGATCACATGACGTTCGATCATCAGATCAAGCCGCTCGCCGAGAAAACCCTTGAGCCGCACATCACCGATCTCGCTGCGGACCGGTGCCCGCGCCTTCCCGGAATCTTGGGCGGCCGCGGCGAAAACCATCATGACAGCAACCGCAGAAATCATCACTCTTTTCATTTTAAACTCCTCAAACTAATACCAGTTACGCAGCCATCATAAATGCCTTCTGTTTTGCAGTCAACGTGTTTCGCTCCCGTGCGCGGGCAAAGCCCGCGATGGGCTGTGCGACGACTAAGGGACAGGTATTTAGACGGTCCAGCATCGACTATTTAGACGGCCGCCCCTTGACGGCACGGCGCGTTTTCGGCATCATACCGCCTTTTGAGAAGGAGTCCACAATGACGGAACAGATTCAGGCCAAACTGGAAGAACTTCGCGGCATGTTGCAGTCGGATGGCGGCGACATGGACGTGGTGGCGATTGAAGGTAAAACGGTCAAGCTGCGCCTGCGCGGTGCCTGCGGGAGTTGCCCGCACGCCACAATGACGCTCAAGCAGGGCATCGAGCGCTGCTTGCGGGAGTCGATCGACCCTGAGATCGTGGTCGAACGCGTGATATAAAAGCCTAAAAGACTGAATTCGTTATTCGCTGTTCACCCTCCCCCTGACACGCTATAATGGCAGGCGAAAGGTCGGTTTGTTTCTGGTCTTCGGACCGAAGGATGCCCTCATGCGTGTGTCGCTCTGTTTAGTAGCCGTTGCTCTCGCCTGCGTCAGCTTGCCGCTCGGCGCACAGCAGGGCTTTTACCGTGAATACTATGCCGGCATCCCCGGCAACCGCGTCGCGGACCTGACCGCTGCCGCCGCGTTTCCTGATTCGCCGACCGTCGAAGAGGTTGTCAACAATCAGCTCGAAACCGGCGTCAACGTGGCCGACTACTACGGCCAGCGCGTGCGGGCGTTGCTGACCCCGTCGGTCACCGGTTCCTACACCTTCTGGGTGGCGACCGACGACGGCGGCGAACTCTGGCTCGGCACCGACCACACACCCGCCTCGCGTCGGCGCATCGCCTATGTCTCGGGCTGGACCAGTTCACGCGAGTGGACCAAAGAGGCCAATCAGAAGTCCGCACCGATCACCCTCACCGCCGGCACGCGCTACTACATCGAGGTGCTCCAGAAGGAAAACAGCGGCGGCGATAACCTCGCTGTGGCCTGGCAAGTGCCCGGCACCACCGCCACCAATGTCATCCCGGCCGCCGTGCTGACGCCCTACCTCGATCCGCCTGTCATCCGGACGCAGCCGGTCTCGCTTGACATCGAGGAGCAATGGGCCGGCCTGCGCAACGCCACCTTCTCGGTCGAAGCCGTGCGCCGAGGCGGCGTTACCTATCAGTGGCAGCGCGACGGCGTGAACATTCCCGGCGCGACGGCACCTAGCTACACGCTGACGGCCGATTTCGCCAACAGCAACCGCCTCTTCCGCTGTGTGCTCTCCAATCTGGCCGGTACCGTCACCAGCGCCGCCGCCTGCTACCGCCTCGTGCCGGACGTCACCACGCCTGCGCTGACCGACTGGAGTGTTTTCCACGACCGCCGTATCCTAGCGCTTTCCTTCTCCGAGCCGCTCGCTCCCGCTTCGGCCACCAACCCCGCCAACTATGCTGTCAGCGGCAACGCGGTGCTTCGCGCGACGTTGCTGGAAGACGGTTCCGGTGTGGCGTTGCACATGGACACCCCGCTGACCGCCGGCGTGTCCCACACGTTGACGCTCACTGTACAGGATTGCGCCGTGCCGGCGAACACGCTGACGCTCACCAGCTATGCCTTCACCCCGCCGCTTAATGCACCGGTGCCTGCGGCTCTCGTGTACGGCGGACGCGAATCGCCCGGCCCCTCCTCGCGCCGTACCTCGATCGCCATCACCGAGATCAACCACACGCCCGCCGCCCGCAGCGATGGCCGCGACCTGCGCTTTGTGGAGCTGTACAACTCCAACCCGTTCTTTCAGGACATCAGCGGCTACCGCCTCTCCGGCGTCTTCGACTACACGCTCCCGACCGGCACCGTGCTGGCCGCCAACGGCTATCTTGTCGTGGCACCGTCGCCCGCCGATGTCATGGCGGTCACCGGCCTGCAACGGGTGTTGGGCGGTTTCGAGGCCTACGCCTTCGACGACAGCGGCGAAATCACGCTGTACGACGAGCACGGCGCTTGGCTCAGCACCGTGACCTACGGCGACGGCCCGTCGTGGCCGGTCGCCGCCAACGGCTCGGGCCACACTCTGGTCCTCGCCCGCCCCTCCTACGGTGAGCGTGATGCCGACGGCTGGTCGGCCTCGGCCTTGCCCGGCGGTTCGCCCGGCGCGGCAGACCCCGCGCGTCCCACCGCCTTCGAGGCCGTGCTGATCAACGAAGTGCTGGCCCACTCCGGCGCGACCCCCGGCTTCATCGAGTTGCACAATCTCGCCGACACCCCGCTCGCGCTCGGCGGCTGCGTGCTCAAACGCAGCGACCTCAGCGCACCCGGCTACCTCATCCCCGACGGCACCCAACTCCCCGCGCGCGGTTTCCTCGTCTTTCACGAATCTACGCTCGGCTTCCTGATCAACGGTAGCGGCGACACCGTCTGGCTCTTCGCACCCGCCGCGTCCGGCGGCTATGTGATCGACGCTCTGCGCCTGGACGACCAGCAGATCGGTGTCGCGCACGGCCGTTTCCCCGATGGCGATGCGCGCTGGAATATTCTGGTGACGCCTACGCCGGGTGAGCCCAACACCCCGCGCCGCCCCGCGCCGGTTGTGCTCAATGAGATCATGTACAACCCCATCTCCGAGAGCAAAGACGAGGAGTATGTCGAACTCTTCAACCCCGGCACGCAGAGCGTAAACCTCGACGGCTGGAAGCTGGGCGGCGGCATCGCGTATACCTTCAGGTCGCTCAGCATCCCGGCCGGCGGCTATCTGGTCGTGCCGCGCAATCCCGCCGCTTTTGCACAGCTCTATCCCGATTGCGCGGCGCTCGCCACGCCCGATGGTTTCAGCGGCTCACTCGGTAATAAACGCGATACCGTCACACTCTCGCAACCGGTGCCGGTGATGGACACGACCGACCCGCTCGCGCCTTCCGTCACCACAAACAACACGGTCGTGGAGCGTGTCACCTACCGCGACGGCGGCGAGTGGCACATACTGGCGGACGGCGGCGGCAGTTCGCTCGAACGGATTGATCCGCGCACCGACCCCACACTCGCACGCAGTTGGGCCGCCAGCGACGAATCGCAGAAGAGCGCGTGGACCACGATCGAGTTCACCGGACGCATCGACCACGGCTTCACCGCCAGTTCCAACGGCGACCCGAACGAGATGCACATCGGGCTAATGGATGCCGGCGAATGCTTGATCGATGCCGTCGAGGTGCGCGCGGCGGGCGGCGCGAACCTCGTCAACAATCCGTCGTTCGAGCACGATACGCCCGACTGGCGTTTCATGGGCACGCACGACCGCTCCGCGATCGAACCGGTCGCCGACGCTTTCGATAGCCAGCGCGTGCTCAGGTTACGCGCCTCCGACCGCGTCCACACCGGCATGAACGTCATCCGCGGCGCCATGAGCGCCACGCTGCCCAAGAGCGGCACCGGCACCATCCGTGCCCGTGTCCGCTGGATCTCCGGCTGCCCCGAGTTGCTGATCCGCACGCGCGGCAACTGGCTGGAAGCCTGTGCTCCGATTCTCACCACGCGCGCGCTCGGTTCACCCGGCCAACCCAACAGCCGCGCCGCCAACGCCGCCCCCGCGATCTATGACGTGATCCACCAGCCTCTCCTGCCGCGCACCGGTGAAGAGGTCACCGTCTATGCGCGGTTGCACGATCCCGACGGCCTCGCGCGGGCGTACCTTGTCTATCGCGTGCAAGGCCAGGCCGTCACCAACCGGGTGCCCATGCGGCCGTGCGCGGCCGGTTTTCTGTCGGCTAACATTCCGGCAGGGATGCCCGCAGGCGCGTTGGTCGCCTTCCATATCGAAGCTGCGGATTGCAGCGTGCCTACCGCCTACGCCCGCTTCCCGGCCAACGCCCCCGAGCGCGAGTGCCTGATACGTTTCAGCGAACCGCTCGACAGCCGCGCCTTCGGCATCTACCGCTTCTGGATGACGCAGGAGAATATCGATTACTGGACTCGCCGCGAACGGGCCAGTAACGCGCCGGTCGACGCCACCTTCATCTATGGCAACGACCGCGTGCTTTACCATGCCGCCATGATGTACGCCGGCAGTCCGTTTCACAGCAACTATTCGTCGCCGATCGGCACCGGCACCGTTGATTACGAGGCGGTTTTCCAGAGCGACGACACCGTACTTGATGATGACGGCATGGTGCTCTCGACCGTCGGCAACCTCGGCAACGACGACATCGGCATCCGCGAGCAGTTTTGCTACTCGTTGGTGCAGGCGCTCGGGCTGCCGCATGTCCACCGCCGTTTTGTTCACGTCTACGCCAACGGCACCGAGCAGTTCAGTAAAAAGATCTACGAGGACACCGAGAAACCCAATGCCAGCTACATCAAACACTGGTTCCCGGAAGACGACGACAACGACCTCTTCAAGATCGACGACTGGTTCGAGTACACACTCGATATCTCGTCTTTTTCGATCATCACCGCGCGCCTGCAGCCGTATCGGACCGATGCGCCGGACGGTGGCGGTCAGGTGTTTAAAACCGGTCGTTACCGTTGGAACTGGCAAAGGCGCGGCTATGACAATTTCTGCGCCAATGACTACGCCAACTTCTTCTCGCTGGTCGAGATGCTTAACACGACCGATCCCGCCACCTACACGCAGCGCATCCAGCAGGAGATCAACCTCGACGGCTTCGTCGGCGTGATCGCCATGAACCAGTTCGCCGGCAACTACGACACCTACGGCTTCAACCGTGGCAAAAATATGTACCTCTACGACAGCGCTGCCGGCTGGCAACTCGTCGCCTGGGACCTCGATGTCTCGTTTGGCGCGAACCGTCCGCTGACCGATCCGATCAATCCTTCGCTCGCCACATTCATGACCGATGACCCGACGATGCGGACCTTCTTGAAACATCCCGTCGTGGCGCGTGTCTTCTGGCGGGCCATCGAGAAGTTGCTCGCCGCCTCGGCTGATCCCGCGCTGCGCACCTGGACACGCGCCAAGTACGACGCGCTACGCGCCGACGCCACCGTGCTCAACGGCGATTACAATGCCCATTTCGCAAATGTCGAGACGCGGCGCGCCAACGTGGCCAGTCAGCTCGCCGCCGCCAACGCCAGCGCATTCCGCGTGACGTCGCCGGCCGCAGCCACGTCGGAGGCCGCCGTCAATATCCTGACTCTCTCCGGTGATGCGCCCTTCGCGGTCACCACCCTGCGCATCAACGGTGCGGAGACTCCCGTCACGTGGACCTCGTCCACCATGTGGAGCGCACAGGTGGTGCTCAATAACGGTACCAACGCCTTCCAGATCGAGGCCTTCACCGCCGACGGTACACGCCTGCCCGGCGGTAACATCACCCGCACGATCGTCTACACCGGCACGCCGCTCGATCCGCTGGAGGGTTACCTCGTGATCAGCGAGATCATGGCGCATCCGGTCACCAACACCGCCGCATACATCGAGATCGCCAACCGCTCGGCCTCAACATGCATGAACCTGACCGGCGTCTATCTGGACGGAGCGGTCACCTTCGCCTTCCCCAGCGGTACACGCTTGGACCCCGGCGAGTGCCTGATCATCGCGGCTGACCCTGATGCGATTGCGCAGGTCTACGGCACCAGTGCGCGGCAACGGGTCGTCGGCACCTACAGCGGTGTCCTGCCGTTGGCCGGCACCCTGTGCCTGCACCGGCGCGCGACGGGCTTCGAGCCTGACGACCCAATGCTTGACCGCGTGACTTACGGCGACCGCTACCCTTGGCCCGAGGCTGTGTCGCCGGGCACCGCCCTGCAACTCATCAACCCCGCGCTCGACAACAACCGGCCAGCCAACTGGGCGGCGGGAAGTGCCGTCACCAGCAACACCGTGACCGTCGTGCCGTGGGCGCACATCTGGTCCTATCTCACTGACTATCCCGGCGACACATGGACCGTGCCCGCCTTTAACGACGCGGCGTGGTCCGCCGGTCGCGGCCCGCTGGGTTTCGAAACCGACCCGCTGCCGATCCCGCTCGCCACTACCATCCCCAAGGTGAGCGGACGTGTCGTCTATTACTTCCGCACGAAGTTCGCTTACAGCGGCAATCCCGCCAACGCCACGCTACGGCTCACCTACATGCTCGACGACGCGGCCGCCTTCTACCTCAACGGCGAAGAGATTCACCGTTCGTCGTTGATGCCTGTCGGTCCGCTGACCGACAGCAGCGTCGCGACCACACACATCCAGCCGGAAGGCCAAATACAAGGGGTCTTCGAGCTACCCGCCACCGCTCTGCACAACGGCCTCAATACTCTGGCTGTCAGCGTCCATCAGAATCAGGGTGCCAGCTCCGACCTCGTATTTGGCATGACGCTCGACATCATGACGACCTCGATCGTCACATGTACACCAGGCGCGTCCAACGTCTCCTCGCTGACGCCCACGGCCCTGCCGGCGGTCTGGCTCAACGAACTCCAGCCGCGCAATCTGACCGGTGCCATCGACAACGTCGGCGAGCGTGAACCGTGGGTAGAACTCTACAACAGCGGCACCAACGCGGTGGCGCTGGATGGCTGGACACTGTCCACAGCGCAGAGCGACCCCGGTTGGAGTTTCCCGCCCGACACCTTGATCGACCCCGGCGCATTCCTGCGTGTCTGGCTTGATGCCGAACCCAACGAGAGCGCCCCCGGCCACCTGCACGCCAGCTTCCGCTTCGATTTTGTTTCCGGCACGCTGCTGCTGCGTGCGCCGCTCGATGGCCGCACGGTGGTGGTCGATGCCTTAGAGATTACCGATTGCGCCGATGACATGGCATGGGGCGCTTGGCCCGATGGCTCGCCGGACCAGCGCCGTTGGCTCCACCCCGCCACGCCCGGCGCACCCAACCGCGCCGACCGACCGCAGTGCTGCATTGTGGTCAATGAGTTCATGGCGCAGAACGACCTCTTTACCAACCCGCTTACCGGCAAGAAGGATGATTGGTTCGAGCTGTTCAACGATGGTACGGAACCGGTCGATCTCGGCGGCTGGGTCGTCACCGACACCCTGACCAGCGAATCGCCGCCGACGCCGGACCTGCGCACCTCCAAAGCGCTGGTCATTCCGGCGGGTGTGGTACTCGCGCCCGGCGCGGCACTGCGTATCTGGACCGGTGCGAAAGACGCCGCATCGCTGCCGGTCGATCCCGCGAACCTCCAGGCGCCCTTCGGCCTCAGCAAGAGCGGCGACCGCATCTGTCTCTTCACACCGACGCTGGCACTGGCCGATCGCCTTGAGTACGCGACCGAACAGATCGGTACCGCCAGCATGGGCCGCTGGTTCAACGGCGCATCTGGCGATCTCGTACGCTTCGACAACCCGACCCCCGGCGCGCCCAACCGCAACCCACGCTTCACGGAAGCGCTGATCGCGCAGCCCGGCCCCTACGTCTTGCGCGAGGAGGAGCCGTTCACCTGCACCAACACCCTCGCGGTGACGCGGCCCGCCGCTTTCACCTTCCGTCTTTTCCCGACCGAAGGCGACGCACTGCCCGAGGGCCTTCAGTTCGACACCGAGAGCGGCGTACTGACCTGGACCCCGAGCGAAGCACAGGGCCCCGGCCTCTACGCATTGCGCCTCTGCGGCTTCTTGGTTGACGGTTTGAGCGTAGTCGGCTGTGACGAAACCCTGCTGACCCTGTGCGTACTGGAAACACCCAGCCGCCCGCAACTCGGTCCGCTTGTGGATATCACGGTCGACGAAGGCCAGATCGCCGCTTTCACCGTGACCGTCACGCGCGCGGAAGAGATACCGCCTTATCCCACCACGACGCGCCTACGGCTAGAGGGCGCGTTGCCCTCGAACGCCGTCTTCAATGCCGAAACCGGCGTGTTCACTTGGCAGACAGATGAGCCGGACGGGCCGGGCGATTATCTTATCACCGTAATCGCCGAGGACGCCGACGATCCGAGCGTCTTCAGCACCGCGCAGGTGACCATCCGCGTCAACGAGGTCAACCGGCCCTTCACCTACGTTTCGCCCACCACCTTCATGCTCTGGCGAGAAGAGCCCTTCTCCGTGCGACTGCGTTACAACGATCCCGACCTACCGCCCAACGTCTTCACCTACAGGTTGTCGTCCGATGGTCCAGAAGGACTGACGATCGACTCCGAGACCGGACACGTGCAGTGGCAGCCGCGCGCCGACCAGACCGGATCATTCAGCTTCCGCGTACGCGCCTTCGACGGTGCCGGCGCAGCGCTGAGCACGACGATCAGGCTAGTGGTCGACACGCGCAATCTGAGCGTTACCGCACTGACGACGACTGCGGCGGGCGATAACCTAGAACTGAAATGGGCGAGCAAACCGCACACCTTCTACACCATTGAGTGGTGCGCGGACCTGGCCGCTCCCGTCTGGCTTCCGGTCAACGCAGACACGCCGGTCGCGGGTACCGGTGCCGTGCTCAGTTACACGCTTGATCCGGCCGCACTGAACTTGCCCGCCCGCGCCTTCTTCCGCATCCGCCAAACACGCGAGTGAGGCGGCGCGCGGTCCAGTCCTGTGGGCGGTGTTTACACCGCCACTGTCGGCAACCTGGCAGCCGAGCAGCGCCAAACAAACTCATGCACTAACACGCTCTGGCTTGTTTGAGTAGGTTCTGCCTGTTATAGTATATGTGTCCTATACCGAAAGGCCCGCATTATGAAAAAAATCACTGGTCTTTTGCTTCTGGCGCTGATCGCCGGATGCACCTGCCCCTTCCGTAGTTCGGAGCGGGATCTCACGCAGTACGTGAACCCCTTTATCGGCGCGGCCGACAACGGCCACACCTTCCCCGGTGCCTGCTTCCCGTTCGGACTGGTGCAGCCCAGCCCCGATACCGGTAACTGCACCTGGGCCTACTGTTCCGGCTACATGTACCTTGACGAGAAAATCTGGGGATTCTCGCAGACCCACCTCAACGGAACGGGTTGCCCCGACCTCGGCGACATCCAGCTCCAGCCGTTCACAGGACCGATCGAACGCGAGAATTATCACAGCCGCTACCGCAAGGAGACGCAGCAGGCCAAGCCCGGCTACTATGCAGTGACCTTGGATGACTTCGGCGTGGATGTCGAGCTGACCGCCTCGCCGCGCGTGGCCTTCCACCGCTACACCTTCAAGGACGCCGCGCCCGCACGTCTGCTGGTCGATTTGCAGTACGGCATCGTCAGCGGCAAGGATGCGCTGCGCACGCACATTCTGGCCAGCGACGTGACGGTCGAAGACGCCATGACGATCAGCGGCCACAACCAGGCTCAAGCATGGGTCAAGCGCCACTACTTCTATGTCATCAAGTTCGACAAACCCTACGCCGCAATCCGCCAGCTCCCGGCGCAGAAGGGCGAGAAGGCTCCGCGCTATGTGCTGGACTTCGACCTCAAGCCCGGCGAGACCTTGCAGGTCAAGGTGGCGCTCTCGACGGTCAGCGTCGATGGAGCCAAAAAGAATCTGGCCGCCGAGATCCCGCATTGGAACTTCACGAAGGTACGCGCTCAGACCAAAACAGCGTGGAACGCCCTGCTCTCTCGCGCCAAGATCGAAGGGACGCTCGATCAAAAGGAGAACTTCTACACTGCGATGTACCACCTGTTCATCCAGCCGAACAATATCACAGATGTGGACGGACGCTATCGCGGCGCAGACGACAAAGTACTGACCGCGCCGGACAAGACCTACTACTCGACGCTCTCGCTCTGGGACACCTACCGCGCGGCGCACCCGCTCTACACGATTCTGGCACCCGAGCGCGTGAACGGCTTTGTCAAAACCATGATCGCGCACCACAAGGCACAGGGCTATCTGCCGATCTGGACGTTGTGGGGCAAGGAGAACCACTGCATGATCGGCAACCACTCGATACCGGTCATCGCCGACGCCTATCTCAAGGGCTTCCGCGGCTTCAACGCCGAGGCCGCGTTCGACGCCGTCAAGACATCGCTCACGGTCAATCACCCCAAGTCGGACTGGGATGTCTACACGCGCTACGGCTATCTGCCGTTCGACATCATCAAGGGCGAGAGCGTCTCGCGCACGCTGGAGTATGCCTACGACGACTATTGCGCCGCGCAGTTCGCCAAGGCGCTGGATAAATACGACGACGCGGAAACTTTCTCCAAGCGGGCGGGGTTCTACAAAAACCTCTTCTGCCCGGAAACCGGCTTCATGCGCGGCCGCGACTCCAAGGGCAACTGGCGCACGCCGTTCGATCCGATGAAGCTGAACCACGGCGAGCACAGCGGCTATGACTACACCGAGGGCAACGCCTGGCAGTACACCTGGCATGTGCAGCACGATCCCGAAGGGCTGGTCACGCTCATGGGCGGCAAGGCCGCCACCGCCGCCAAACTCAATACGCTCTTCACGCTCCCGACCAAGACCGAAGGCGCGGGCTTTGTGCTCGATGTCACCGGCCTGATCGGCCAGTACGCGCACGGCAACGAGCCCAGCCACCACACGGCCTACCTTTTCAATTACGCAGGCCAGCCGTGGCGCACGCAGGAGCTGATCCGCGAGATTTTCGATACGCAGTACAAGAACAAGCCCGACGGTCTGTGCGGTAATGATGATTGCGGCCAGATGTCTGCTTGGTATATCTTTTCCGCGATGGGATTTTATCCCTTCAACCCGTGCAACGACGGCTACGTGTTCGGCGCGCCGCAGATCAGCAAGATCGCGTTGCGCCTGCCGCGCGGCCGCACCTTCACGGTCGAAGCGCGGAACCTTTCGCAGGAGAACAAATACGTGCAGAGCATCACGCTCAACGGCAAGCCATTCCCGGGCATGAAGCTCTCGCACGCAGACATCATGAAGGGCGGGACGCTGGTCTTTGAGATGGGCGCGGCGGCTCGCCGGTGACGTTTCAGTTTGGGTGCAGAAGTATGAAGAGGCTTACAGTAGGTGCTTTTTTGTGTGTTGTCCTCGCTGCGTACGGAGAACCGTCAGCCCAGCCTGCGCGCGAGCCGGTTCCCGATGCGCAGCTCAGAGCCGCCTGCGACCGGGGCTGGGCGAAAATGATGGAGACCTGGGATCCGGTGACGTCGCTCGTCACGGGGGTGAGGGACAAATCGAAGTCACCGCCGCCGCCGGACGCGAAGAACAATCTCTATCCGATGTACGACAAACGCCCGGGCGGATGGGGGCCGCCCGGCGTGGGAGACGCGCCGCTCATCTGCGGGACCGCGCTTTCCGGACTCGTTGACAAATGGGACGTCACACACGATCCGGCGGTCAAGGCTGACGCCGCCAAGCTCGCGAAAGGTGTATTGAATCTCGCGATCCTCCACGGCTACAAGGGGTTCGTCTGCCGCGGCTTCTGCAATGACGGCAAGACGACGGTGTCGCTCTCGAGCCGCGACCAGTACACGCACTGGGTGCATGGACTCTGGCGTTACTGCAATTCGTCGATGGCCGATCCTGAGATCGTCAAGGGCTATCAGGAGCAAATCGTCGAGGTGGCGAAGTTCATGGAGGAGCGCATCACTGCGGAGAACCAGTGGAACTTCGGGTACGCGGACGATTATTCCAAGCCCGACTACCGCACCATCTGCACGATGTGGGGGCCGGAAGTGTGGCCGCACGAGGCGGCGCGTCTGCCGATGATCTATGTTGCGGCTTTCATGGCGACCGACGATCCGCACTGGAAGGAACTGTACGAGAAATACATCGACGAGGCGATCGACATTACGCTCAAGATCAAGTACGGCGGGTTCAAGAACAAGACACAGGATCAGATACAGGGGCGGATGCCGTGCTATTCGCTTTTCCAGTGCGTGATCTCCTTCGATCCCATCCTCGCATACGAGAAGAATCAGAAGCGCCGGGACCGTATCCAGGAGGCCTTGGAGGTGTTTGCCGGATTCGCCCGTGACCGGCAGGTCCGGGCGCAACTCGACCCAAAGTACAGGCCCTACGGCATGTGCTGGGACGGCGAGTTGCTGCTGGCGCAGTCGATGGTGCCGGGATTCCGTCCGGACGAGCCGTACCGCCGCTTTCTCGAGGATGCCGTGCTCAGGGAGCCGCTGGAACGGGCGGGCCTCTGCCGTACGGCGCATCTTCTCGCCGCTTACTGGCGCTCGCGCCGTTTGTAATCAGCGTTTTTTACGTGAGACCGAAAGGGGTTGCGGGCAAAGCCCGCGTCGGTCTGACACAAACGCCCGGCTCGTGGCCGGGCAGGACACAACAGAGGAGTTAAGATGCAACGGATGGGGTTCGTTTTAGCGGCCGGTGCCGCACTGTTCGCCGGGGTGGTCTCGGCGGATGTCAGTTTGCCGAATATCTTTAACCACAACATGGTCTTGCAGCGCGGGCAACCGGTACCAGTCTGGGGCTGGGCCGCGCCGGGCGAGCAGGTGACGGTTTCGTTCGCGGGACAGACGCAGAAAACCGAGGCCGGCAAAGACGGCGCGTGGCGCGTGACGTTGAGGGCGCTGCAAGCCTCGTCCGATCCCGCGACCTTCACCGTTTCCGGTGCAAACACGGTCACCTTCAACAACGTGGTCGTGGGCGAAGTCTGGTTCTGTTCCGGACAGTCGAACATGGAGTGGCGCATGGCGAATGTGGACAACGCCGAACAAGAGCGCGCTGCCGCGAATTTCCCGATGATCCGTCACTTCAAGGCACCCAAGGCCTTCAAGCCCCTGCCGGAAAAGAACATTCAGGCCGCATGGGAAGTGACGACGCCCGAAGGCATCAGCGATGAGTCGGCCGTGGCCTACTTCTTCGGACGCCGCCTGCATCAGGTGCTCAAGGTGCCGGTGGGCCTCATCAACTCCTCGTGGGGCGGCACACGCATTGAGCCGTGGACGCCGCCGTGCGGCTTTGACGGACTGCCTGCGTTGGCCTCCATCAAGGCGCGGGTCGATACCGCCATTCCCGGTACCGAGTTGCACACAAAAGTGCTCAGCGATTATATCTCCGCCATGCAGACGTGGATCGCCGACGCCAAAGCCAAGAGTGCGGCCGGACAGGCGCTCAGCGAAGCGCCCGGATTCCCGCAGCATCTGGTGTTCTCGAACGCCCAGGGTAGACACCAAGAGCCTACAGTGCTTTACAACGGCATGATGGCGGGCCTCGTGCCTTTCGCCATCAAAGGCGCAATCTGGTATCAGGGCTGCTCCAACAACGGCGAGGGCATGCTCTATCTGGAGAAGACCAAGGCGCTCGTCAACGGCTGGCGCAAGGTGTGGGGCCAAGGCGACTTCCCTTACTACTTGGTGCAACTCGCGCCCTACAACTACGGCGCATCCCGTGCCACGCACCTGCCCGGTATCTGGGAGGCACAGGCCGCCGTGCCTGCGGCGATTCCCAACACCGGCTATACCGTGATCAACGATATCGGCAACATCAAGGACATCCATCCGCGCAATAAGCAGGATGTGGGTCTGCGCATGGCCAACCAGGCGCTCAACCGCACTTACGGCATGAAGGATATCCGCTGGGAAGGACCGGTCTACAAATCCTTCGCCATCGAAGGCGCGAAGATGCGTGTTACGTTTGACCATGCCGACGGGCTGAAGACGCGTGACGGCAAGCCGCCGACCTGGTTCGAACTCTGCGGCCAGGACGGACTCTATCGCAAGGCCGACGCCGTGATCGAAGGCAACAGCGTTGTGCTCTCCGCCTCCGGCATCACCGCGCCGATGGCGATGCGCTTCGCCTGGGACCAGCTCGCCGAGCCCAACCTCGTCAACGGTCTGGGCCTGCCCGCCGGCGCGTTCCGCTGCGGCAACAAGCCCAAACTGGACGGTGCACTAGGCATGTCCGAGCTTCAGGGCTTCCGCAAAGTTTACGAAATCGACCTGCCGCTCAACGGCAACTTCGGTGCGACGCCGCCCAAGTACTCCGTCGACGCCAGCGGCACCGCAGGCGCCTTCACGCGCGTGGCGTACGTGCTCCAGCTTCAGCAGGCCGAGAGCATCCGCTACGTCTGCACGGTCATGGACGCCTTCACGAAAGACGCCAAGAAACTGGGCATCCCGCACGCCCGCAGCGGCATCCACCACCAGACCAAGGTCGCCAACCTGACGGTGCGTTCCAACATCGAGGGCATCCCCACGCTGGACAACTCGGACGGCGGCAACATCGAGTTCTGGCCGGTGAATTACGGCAATCCGAACGGCCTGAACCTGCCCGGCGCGAACGGCTCCAAGTATGACTTCGACGATAAGCCCGCCGCCGACGGCAGCTACGGCTGCATGCAGGTCCACAGTTGGAAGAACAGGATGACGCTCTTCGCGTACAACAACTTCAACGGCGGCGCAGCTTGCGATATCGGTATCGGCAACAACACCGCCGGTGAGCATCCTGACTACACCTTCATGGGTAACGGCGGCCAATACGAGGTCCGCCGTCTGACCGTGCTGGTCAAGTAATTCGATGAGCTCCTTGCAAAACTCTTGGCCTGCAGATGTGGCACGGGCATCTTGCCCGTGATCCGAGGGTTTTGCAAGTGCTCCCACTGTTAACCATTTAGCCCCCGGACCTTGAAGCCATGACGACAAACACACCCTCGCGCACGACCGCCAACTGGCGCTCTTCGAAGGCACTCACTGTAGTAGCAGCTTTTCTGGCGCTCTTCGCACTCGTGGGGTTCGCCCTGTACGGGCTACCGTTTTTCTATGACTTCATGGTCCGGGAATACGGCTGGTCACGCGCCATCGTGACCAGCGGTAACGCGCTGGGCAAACTGCTGGTCGGCCCGCTGTTCGGCTTTATCGCCGGATGGATGGTCGACCGCTTCGGGCCGCAGCGCATGATGGCGGCAGGCGCGTTGATGGGCGGTCTCGCGCTGGCAGGGCTGAGCAGGGCCGACACCCTGCCGCTCTTCTACCTCTTCTATATCCTCAATGCGCTGGCGTACGTCTGCGGCGGGCCGTTGCCCTGCCAAGTGCTGATCGCGCGGCGCTTTGACAAAAACCGTGGCAAAGCCATGGGCATCGCCTATCTCGGTATCGGTGCGGGCGGCGCGCTGGTGCCGTTGCTGGCCGCGCGCCTGCAAGACGTCATGGGCTGGCACAATGCGCTGCTCACGCTGGGCGGACTGATCGTTCTGCTGGCGCTTCCCCTGCCGCTCATCCTTAAGAGCCCCGATGCCGCGCCGCCACCGGCCGCCCCCGCGCCGCCACCGGCCGCCCCCAAGGGAGAGATCGGCGCGATCCTGCGTTCACCCGCTTTTTATCTGCTGGCATTCGGCAGCATGTGCTCGATCGGCGCGGTCGGCGGCGTGATGCAGCACCTGAAGCTCTATCTGCGCGACCAAGCCTTTACCCAAGAAGGCGCGGCACGCATCCTCTCCCTCGTCCTGCTGTCGAGCCTTGTCGGCCGCGTGCTGATGGGCTGGCTGGCCGACCGTTTCAGCCGCAAACGCGTGATGATACTGATTTACATGCTCGTGGCGTGCGCCATCCCGCTGTTGCTCATGCCGGCCTTCCCGGGACGCATCTACCTCTTCGCGCTGATCTTCGGCATCGGCTTGGGCGGCGACTACATGATCATCCCGCTGATGGCCGGTGACCTCTTCGGCGTACGCGCATTAGGTCGTGTCATGGGGATCATCCTGGTGGCAGACGGCGTGGCCGAATCAGCCTTCCCGATGCTGGTCGGCGCGTTGTACAACGAAGCCACGAAGAGCTATGCACTCGGCTTCTCCGTCCTGATCGTCCTCGCCCTCACCGGCGCTGTCCTCATTGCCCTCCTGCCTGGGAAGCGCCCTGCGCGTGGCGCGGAGGCCTGGCGCATGATCGGGACTTAGCACTGGAGGGCGAGCGTCCCCGCGAGCCGCCACCGGCAGCCCTGGCAGCGCCCGTAGCCGCACCCTCCAGTTCTGTGGGCGGCGTTCACGCCGCCACCACCGCCACCGGTAGCGCCGCGTGCTCGCGCGCTTGGAGGGTTGCGCCGAGGCGCCCCGATCCCCTATACTTATCCCCCTATGCGAATTTCAGGCGGCGAGATGTGCGGCCGGAAGTTGAAGGTTCCGCCGGGCGACAAGGTGCGGCCGACTCAGGACCGTGTGCGCGAGGCGCTTTTCGCGATGCTGATGACGGTGATCCCTGATGCCGTGTTCATTGACCTGTTCGCAGGTTCGGGCGCGGTAGGGATCGAGGCATACAGTCGCGGCGCGCGTCACGTGACGTGGGTCGAGCAGGATCCGCGCAATGTGGCCGTGCTGAAGGCCAACGTCGCGGCGCTGATGCCGGGCGAGGGCGAGGTGGTCTGCAGTGACGTGTCGCGCTGGCTGAAAGGTGCCGGGCGCGGACGGCAGGCCACCATCGCTTTCGCCGATCCGCCGTATGTGGCCGGGCTCGATCAGGGCTTCGCCGGGGTGATGCGGCTGATCCGCGAAAACCAGGTGTTGGGCGCGGACGGGCTGTTCGCCGCTGAAATGCCGGTGAGGCGGCAGCCTGAAGAGGTAGAGGGCTGGGTTTTGTGGCGCGACCGGACTTACGGCCGCACACGGCTGGTGATCTACCGGATGAACGGTACGGAAAGCGCCGGATGACCGGCGTGTAACAGAGAGGGAGCGTATGGAAAAAATCGCGGTATATCCCGGGACGTTCGACCCGCTGACGATGGGTCACTTTGATCTGTTGCGGCGCAGTGCGGCGCTATTTGACAAGGTGATCGTCGTGGTCGCCGGCGTATCGTTCAAAGCGACCGGCATGTTTGACTTGCAAGAGCGCATGGCCATGATCCGCGAAAGCGCGGAGGCGGCCGGCATGAAAAACGTGGAGGTTGACCGGCTTGACTGCTTATTGGTTGACTACTGTCGCAACCGTGGGATCGGTGTGGTGGTGCGCGGCCTGCGCGTGTATTCTGATTTTGAGTATGAGTTCCAGATGGCGCTGACCAACCGCAAGCTCGAACCCGATGTCGAGACGTTGTTCATGATGCCGAACGAGAGCTACAGCTATGTGACGGCCAGTATGATCCGCGAGATCGCGCGTTACGGCGGCGATACCCGTGCATTCGTGCCGCCGCAGGTTCAGACCTATATCGAGGCGCACATGCGCCAGCATCCGGAGCAGTGTATCCGGACAGGAGGCGGAGTTGGAGACACAGGGGCGTTTGATCGTTGATGTCGCGCGCCTCGCGAAAGACGGCGAATGGTTCCGTGGCGAGACCGCGGACAACCTGCTGGATCTGGGCGAGAGCGAATTCGTGACGCCGGAAGGCGGCATGTGTTATGCGCTGAAGGTGGAACTGATCGGCAGCGAGTTGCTGGTGCGGGGCGAGGTGCGCCAACGGCTGACGTGTGTCTGTTCGCGCTGTGCGGAGAACTTCGTGACGGAGGTTGTGGAACCCGAATTTGTCCAGTCGTACGAAATAAATGCGACAACAGACTTCGTGGACTTGACCGAAGAGGTCCGGGAAGCTATCATTCTTGCCCTTCCCGGTTATCCGGTTTGTAGCGAATCGTGCCGGGGTCTCTGCATGACTTGCGGGACAAACCTGAACAATGCCGCGTGCCGGTGCCACGAAGAGGGCAAAGATCACCGGTGGGCAGCGCTTGACGTGTTGAAAACAGATCTGGATGCGTCGCGCTCGAAACGCGCACGACCGAGAGAGAAGTAAGGAGAGAACAAATGGCCGTTCCAAAGAGGAAAAAGTCGAAGATGCGGGTGCGTCAGCGCCGTGGGCAGGTCAAGGCGATCGTCGCCCAGACACAGAGTTGCCCGAGTTGCGGTGCCCCGCAGCAGACGCACCGCGTGTGCCAGTCCTGCGGCATGTACAGAGGACGCAAAGTTCTGACGATCGAGGCGTAAGCCATCGTCGGTTCGCTCGGACACGCGAACGTTGCAGAGGGTTTCCGTCAGCGGCGGAAACCTTTTGCATGATCGGAAAACGAACGAAGGGCTGACGATGCGGATTGCGCTCGATGTGATGGGAGGCGATCACGCGCCACACGCGATTGTGCAGGGTGCGGTCGAGGCGTCTCTCAAACTAAAGGAAGTAACCTGTATTTACGTGGTTGGGGATGAGGCGGCCATACACGCCGAACTCTCCAAGTACCCCCGTGCCGATCTGAGCCGCCTCAAGATCGTTCACGCGCCGGATTCGATCGGCATGGATGAATCGCCGGCGACGGCTGTACGCAAAAAGAAGCGCTGCTCGATCAATATCTGCATGGAACTCGTGAAGGCCAAGGAGGCCGACGCGATGGTTTCAGCCGGCAATTCTGGCGCGGTTACCGCAGCCGCCGTCTTCTGCCTCGGCCGTACCCCCGGCGTGGTTCGCCCGGCGATCGCGACAGTGCTGCCGACGCGGCTGCCGCAGCGCCCGCTGCTGCTGCTTGACGCCGGTGCCAATACCGACTGCCACGAGACTTGGCTAGCGCAGTTCGCGGTGATGGGCAGCGCCTACTCGCACGCGGTGCTCAAACGCACCGATCCGGTCGTGGGCCTGCTCAGCATCGGCACGGAAGACTGCAAGGGCAACGAGATGACCAAGCGGGCCTTCCACCTGATCCAGAAAACAGATGTGAAATTCCGCGGCAATGTGGAAGGCCATGACCTGTTTCTGGGCAAGACCGATGTGGTGGTCTGCGATGGCTTTGTCGGCAACGTGGTCTTGAAAACAACCGAGAGCGTCGCCCACGCCGTGGACTACTGGATGAAAAAAGAGTTCGTCCGCCACCCCGTGCGCGTCTTCGGCGCGCTCCTGCTCAAAGGCGCGCTCAAGACGCTCAAAAGCCGGATGGATCCCGAAATCTACGGCGGCGCACCGTTGCTGGGCGTGCCCGGCACGGTCATCATCACCCACGGCTCCTCCACCTACCGCGCGATTTACCACGCGATCATCGCCGCCGCTGCCGCCGCCTCGAACAATCTCACGGAGGAAATCGCACGCCGTATCGCCGCCATGGATGTGATAAAAGGTGTCGGCCATGGTCATAACAACAACCACGGCCACGACCAAACACCCCAAAATGACCAAGCGCCTCAAAACGGCCAGGCACCCGCAGGAGTTTAGCATGGACAGCATCGACACCTTGATCGCCCTCTCGCCGCTGGATGGCCGCTACGCGCCGAAACTGGAGGCGCTGCGTCCCATCTTCTCCGAGTTCGGGCTGATCCATCGTCGCGTCGCTGTCGAGATTGCCTGGCTGCAAGCGCTGTGCGACGCCCCCGATATCCCCGAAGCCCGCGCCCTGACCCCGGATGAACGCGCCCGGCTCGATGCGCTGGCCGAAAACTTTTCGCTGGAGGACGCGCGCCGCGTCAAGGCCATCGAGGCGGTCACCAACCACGATGTCAAAGCCGTCGAGTATTTCATCAAAGAGCGGCTGGCCGACACATCGCTCGCGCCGCTCGGCGAGTTCGTGCACTTCGCCTGTACCTCAGAGGACATCAACAACCTAGCCCATGCCCTGATGCTGCGCGATGGCCTACGTGTGTTGCGGGACGTCCAAGATCAACTGACCGACAAACTTGCGCACCTCGCCAACGACCTGCGCGACGACGCCATGCTGGCGCGTACCCACGGCCAACCGGCCTCACCGACCACGCTCGGCAAAGAGCTAGCGGTCTTTGTCCACCGTCTGCGCCGCCAAGCCGCCCAACTCGACGCGGTTTCCCTGCCGGCCAAACTCAACGGCGCGGTCGGCAACTACAACGCCCATCTCGCCGCTTATCCCGACGTCGATTGGGAAGCGCTCGCCCGCTCAGTCATCGAAGGCCGCTTCGGCCTCAGCCAGAACGTGCTCACCACGCAGATCGAATCCCACGACGGCATCGCCGAGTTGTTCGACGCCCTGGCGCGCTGGAATACGGTGCTGCTTGATCTCGACCGCGATATTTGGACCTACATCTCGCTCGGCTACTTCGGGCAGAAAACCGTCAAGGGCGAGGTCGGTTCCTCGACCATGCCGCACAAGGTCAATCCGATCGACTTCGAAAACAGCGAAGGCAATCTGGGGCTGGCCAACGCCGTGCTTGAGCACATGGCCCGCAAACTGCCGGTCTCGCGCTTGCAGCGCGACCTGACCGACTCCACCGTGTTGCGCAACATGGGCGTCGGGTTCGGTTATTCGCTGACCGCCTACCAAGCCACGCTCAAGGGACTCGGCAAGCTCACGCTGAACAGCGCACGTCTCGCCGAAGATCTCGACGACGCATGGGAAGTGCTCGCCGAGCCGATCCAGACCGTGATGCGCAAATTGGGCAAGCCCAATCCTTACGAGCAACTCAAAGAACTCACACGCGGTAAACGCATGACTGCCGAACTCATGCGCCAGTTCATCGAGAGCCTCGACATCCCCGACGCCGACAAACAGCGCCTGCTCGCGCTGACCCCCTCTGCCTATACCGGCATCGCCTCCGCGCTGTGCGCGAAGGTTAGTGGCTAGCGGCCTGCGAAGCACCGGGAGGGTCAAGCGTCTGCTTGACCGGCGGCACATGTGCCGCCACCACCGGTAGTACCCCGCAGTCCCGTAGCCGCGCCCCACTAGCCACTAACCACTAACCACTAGCCACTAGCCACTAACCACTAACCACTAACCACTAACCACTAACCACTAACCACTAGCCACTAGCTCACCGTTTTGTTAATCTGAGCGGCATGAAGCTGCTGTTCATAGTAGCGCCGACCATAGGCGAGGAGACACGCGCCGTCCTGAAGACGGCCCTGCAAGACCTTTCGTCAGAGTGTGAGATTTTTGCAGTCACGCCAGACGTTTCGATTCCCGAAGTCGTCAGCGCGCGCCTGCATGAAGGGTTTGACGGCGTGGTGGCGGTCGGGGGAGATGGCACGGTCTCATCCGTGGCACACGCCTTGACCGATACACACGTGCCGCTTGGCATCGTGCCGGCGGGAACCGGCAATCTGGTCGCGCGTGAACTCGGCATCCCGCTCGACATCCGTGCGGCCGTGGCGCTTGCGGCAGGGCCGCACGCGCTACGCGCTATCGATGCCATGCTGATCAACGGCTTCACCTATCTGCTGAATGCCGGAGTGGGGATCAATGCCGAGGTCATCGACCGCACGTCACGTCTGGGCAAGAGCCTGTTCGGCCGCACTGCGTATGTGGGGACGGCCGTCTGGAAAGTGCTGCAGGCCAAGCCGCAACACCTGGCCATCTCCATCGACGGCGAAGAAGCGCGCACCTATGATGCGACCGACGTGCTGATCTCAAACTGCGGTATGCTGGTGCGCGTGCTGCATCCCAACTGTCCGGACGTCCGAGCCGACGATGGACAGGTGGATGTCTGCATCATCTGCATGAAGGTGGCGATTGAGTACCCGTGGTACTACTTCATACGCAAGCTCTTCCCGCGCAGCATCTTTCCGCGCCATGTCAACCGCATCATCCACGAACTGCCGGCCAGCCGCAGTGTTTCCATCGACTGCGAAACCCCGATCGTCGTACAGGCCGACGGCGACATCATCGGCACCACTCCCGTAACGATCAACGTACGCCCCAAAGCACTCTCGGTGATCGTGCCTTCCGCGCCCGGCGCGGAAGAAGTTTGCATTTAGGAGTTAGCCTGCCGCGTGGCTTCGCCACGAAAAAACCATGGAGTAAGTTTAGGACATGATTACATGATTAACATGATGTTATTCAATCCTGAAAATCATGTAAATCATGTAATCCTGTCAATTTATAGACAAGGATTTAGGAGTGCGTCGGCGCATGCGTCGCATCACCGGCAGTCCCGGCAGAGCCGACACCCGAGCAGCGCACAAAATCAAACGCCGGCTCCTCATAGGGATGCGCGGCGCGCAGCGCATCCGTTACCGCAGTGACCACATCATCGGCGCAGATCATCTCGACACGGTACTCGGGCAGACGCTCCTCTTGGTCCTGTGTCCCGATGAACGGATCACTGCCAGCGAGCGGACGGAACTGCCCCTGGCCCAGCACCTGCCAGCAGCAACGGTCATAGGCGGCGTAACGTCCGGCCCCCGCAGCAAACAGCGCATCCTTCACAACCTCAAGATGCGACTCCGGAATATAGACAGTCAACTTGTACAAATCCTAAATCCTAAATCCTAAATTTCTAACTCCACACATAGCGCGGGTCGCGCTCTGTGCGGCAAGGGGCAGCCTCTGATTTTCATGAAGTTTCATGTGTTTCATGGTTCCAAATCCTAAATCCCAAATTTCTAACTCCACACATAGCGCGGGTCGCGCTCTGTGCGGCAAGGGGCAGCCTCTGATTTTCATGAAGTTTCATGTGTTTCATGGTTCCAAATCCTAAATCCCAAATTTCTAACTCCACACATAGCGCGGGTCGCGCTCTGTGCGGCAAGGGGCAGCC
>ERZ795047.1405-NODE-1405-length-25827-cov-10.212867_pt1 | contig 25827 bp, 29 predicted proteins | sample MGYA00375131_ERZ795047 | MGnify/ENA primary metagenome ERZ795047 (study PRJEB30176, sample SAMN05720228) | activated sludge metagenome | isolation source: Anaerobic digester | place: Japan | collected 2015-05-20 ...
CCTTCCCTATTTTTAGGGTTTCTAAAGATTTTGGAGCTATCCCACTCCATCTACTTATATAGTATCATAAAAATTATCTTTTGTCAAGCTCTTTTTATAATACCAACACAAGGTATATCTACTAAAAACCTACTTTTAAATTCAATCTCTGCTTCTTCTAAACGTTCTGGATTTTTATCTATAATAAAAGAATCTTCTTTATAATAATTAAAAGCTACTTTATTTTTATCTGTATGTAAATGAACTTGAGCTTTCTCTAAATCTATATTTTGCAAATACCAAAATTTAGCATCTCTTTGAGTTAAATCTATAACAAACATAGATTGTTCATCCCCCGCTGCCATCATTATAAAAAAATCTTGATTATATTTAAACCCAAAGTTTTCCATATCTTTATAAAATGTAGAGACGCTTCTCTTTTCCTTTTGATTAATTACAATAAAATTTTTTTCAATCAACATATCATCTTTAAAAAATTTTTCTAATGAAACATTTCCCCTTTCTAAACTCTTAATTGCTTCAAAAAAATTAGAAATCAAACTTCCCCTTGTTTTAACAAAAGCATAATCTTTAGCCATTAATTCACTTTTTAAAGCATCTAACCTATTAATATTTTCTTTACTACTTACATTATGTTCTGCTGCTGTGATAATACAAATATCATAACGATTTCTTAATTGTTTAAGTCGATAAAAAGAAGTTTCTTCTCTTAAATGTCCTATAATCATAATTCTTTGCTCCTTAATTATATATTTCTTACATAATTAGTTAAAAAGAATGTGATAAGTAACATAAACTTAAAAAGTTTATAAAAATTTTTACTATAAGCCTATTTCTTCAAGTAATTTAAGTTTAAACTTAGCTTTATTAGGATACATAGAAAATAATAATTTGATTGCTGTATTGATTGCTTCTCGTTCCCATTCTAATTTTAGATAAGATTTAAAATCGAGATTAGCAACTAAAATATGATAACGGGAATATTTTTTATATGTATTATCTTTTTTTCTCCATAAAATGGAATTTTTCTTAACTTTTAATTTTCCAGTCAAAAATTGCTCTAAATGTACTAACTCATGAATTATTACATAAGTAATAAATAAATTTTTTAAATGAGAATATATATAAGTTTCATCATCTTCAAGTATTTTCCGATTTAAATAAATTAAAGCTTTATTCTTTTTTTTAATGTAATCAAAATCAATTTCACCTTCTGCTTTTTGCAAATATTTAATTCTGATATCAATAGGAAAATTTTTTGGAATTTGTAAATTTTTTTTTACATTTGAAATAATATTATTAATTTTTTTTGAATAATAATTTTCTTTAGAAAGTTTTTTTCCAGAGTAAAAAACAGTAATCATTATCCACCTCTTAAAAATTTTAATTATTATCTAATTCTTGTTAGGAAGATATAAACTACAAGCCTTGCTTTCTTTTAAAACTTCTTTTCCTTTCTGAATAAGACATACATTTCTCTCTTCAAGAAAATATTTACAATTATTGCAATTATTTTCTTCTTTTTTCATGATAATTCTTCCCCTTATCTATATAAAATACTATCTATTTAATATACTATTTTTTTGTTTATTCGTCAAGTTATACCCAATCAGAAACAGACAAACTTCCAATATATGTACCAATCAATGCTTCTGAAGTGTACGTGATTCTTAAATAAATTCCCCAATTACTTCCTGCATGTGTAAACTTGCCTGTTCCTAAAGTAAATTGAATAGAATTATCTACTGTTAAATTATGCTGGTCTGGAAATATTCTACAACCGGCACCGTCAGATAATGTTCCACCCAAATAGTTTTTATTAACAGAATACCATTCAATGCCATCTAACGATATATCAATAAGAACTTCAAGGGAAGAAATTTGAGCTTCTGTTACATTAAAATCACCAAATAATAACAATCCATTACTATGTGAAACGTTAGCATGTCTAAAATGTCTTAAATATGTTTTAGGTCCTGTAAGACTAACATAGTTAGGTTGTAGCATGGGTTCAGGATTATAAATTGTATAATTTCCTTGTGGATACATTAATCTGGTGTTAAGAATCATTAACCCATTTCCACCGTCATATGTATTTAAATGTTCAAACGAATTCCACGCAGAAAAACTAGAATTTAAACGATATGTCTCAGAAACAAAATCTTCAAAATTATCTGTAGCAGTATCCTGCATTGTATTAATTGCAATCGCATTTCCTACAGAAGTTACAGGAGCAGTAAACACCCAATCTTTTCCTCTTGCATTAATTTTTGCATTATTATTAAGACTAAAAAAATTAGGATTAACAATAGTCCAATCTAATTTAGAATAAGAGGAATTTATATTATTATAGTTAGGTGTCCAATTAGTTAAAGCATTTCCTGCTAAAGTTAAAAGAGGGAGATTATAATCATTTCCATTCACTTCTACTTGATAATCTGTTGGATATGATGCGTTATTTATATTATCTATATCAGCAATATTAACTGAAAAAGTAGAATTTAAATTATAAAATGAAATACCTGAAATTTTTTTAATAAAGGGAGTATTTTCATTTATTGATACACCTGAAATAGTAATAAGATTGACATTTCTATCATAATAAATATTAGAATGAATAAATGTAAATATTCCATCACTACCATCATTATGTTCTGCTTCGATTGAAAATCTCCCAGCAATAGGGAATATAACAGATAAATTTATAGTTACTTCTAGTTGTGCTTTATATTTTGTAAAATCAGTATTAAAATTATATAATCTAATTCTTATATCATTGACTGTAGCATCGTAATTTCCCGAAATTGTTATAGAATGCTGACGTATAATTGCTCCTAATCCATTTTTTACTCTAACTGTTAAAGTTGTACTTGTATTATCAAGTATACTAAAACTCCCACAAGAATATATAGTTGAATTTCCAGTTACTGTACTGTGAACAGAAGGAGTAACCCAATCCCCTAATTCAAAGTCTCCTAAGGAATTAGGAACATAACGATTAAAAGTAGTCGGAGGAACAACTAAAGCTGGAGAAGAACCATCAGTTGTATTAAAATGACTAACAAATTGTGGAGGAGGTACAAAAACATTAACTATTCCTCCAGTTCCATTATTTGCTAAAACATCAGCTCCAATAAAATTTATTCCTGATGGAGAAGAATTAACAAGAACACCTTCATCATATATAGGAATACTCCCACCACTCCCACCTGAACCTTTTTTTCCATATTTAAACATAATAAATTATTCCTTTATTCTTTTTATTCTTTTTTAATTAGTATAAAAATAATGTGACGGTTTCACTTATTAATTACATAATTACTAATTATAATATAATTTCATAATTAAGGAGAAAATAATATGGATATAGCTCCCATTCCAAACGTTAAAAGTCAAAAAAATCCTCTTGATACAATTTCTAAACTTCTTAATGACATTGATGCTTATGATATAGATGCAATGTTCATGGACGAGGATAAAAAGAAAGGTATTACTCGTGCTTATATCGAAATGTGCATAGAAGATATGTCTTTGTGGACACAAAATCAAACTTTGTTTAATAAGTTTTTGCAAACAGATACTAAATTAGAAAAAGCTCTGCGAGAATATCAAGCAGAAATAAAAAATTTATTATCTTCTATTGTAAATACACAATATGTTCAATCAGCACCATCTGTTCCCCAACAAGTAGTACCTACTCCAGTAATTAACCCTCAAGAATTACAACCTGTGCCCGCAGAAGTTCAACCTGCTAAAAAAGTGTCATACCCTACCTCAATTGGAATTAGTTAAAAATCTATAACAAAAAATAAAGGGAGCTTTTAAGCTCCCTTTTTTTTGCTCAATAACTAGGAGCTCTACGGAGCTCCTAGTTATTTAATATTAACCACGAATATTGCTAATTATAATTCGGTTAGCGTACTGGTTATTCATAACATGGTAATCACCATAGCTAGAAATTCCAGCTTCTTTATAGAAGTTTTTACGCTGGAGAGTACCAGTTGAATAGAACGGAATTAGAGTACCAAAAGCAATAAATACGTCGGCTTCATTATTTTCGTTCTTCCATACACAAAGCAACTCATTATCTGGAATAAAAGCAGAAGGTACTTTAAATACTGGAATATCATAAATAGTACCAACCTGATATGCACCGATACGAGCTTGTGCGCCTTCTGCGGAGAAAGCACGGTTAAGGCGAAGATAAGTAACAGCTTTCGGACCACCAACGATTCGGCTAACACCACCACGATTGAGTTTGTCAAACAGAACATCTCCAACACGCTCAATCGCTTGAGAAATTGTCTGAGCGGTATGGATATAACTATCGTCTGTGGTAGCACCAGCTTCAGCATCAAAGCTAACCGGAGTAAGACCATTCGTTACAGTTACTGCATAAGCAAGCTTTACTGCACGGAAATCGAGTGCTTGTTTAATCTGCTGTGCTGCTACATCGAAAAGAATTTCTTCAGTAGAAACACCAGTTGTAGAATCAAGCACGATTTCAGATAGAGCTGTCCATGATACACCAAGAGAAAGCTGTCGTACTTTAAACTGATAATCATCAAGTACAATCTGCAAGCTTCCAAGATAATCACCTGCAATATCTGCTTCCGAATTATAGCGACCAATAGCAAACGCTACATCACCAGCGTTAGCTCCAGCGAGAGTATACTCACCAGAACCTGCATAGGTAATAGTAAGGTCAACTCCTGCTTTTACAGACCAAGTGAGGTTGCGGTTTTCAACAGCAAGTGCAACCTGATTTGCATCATAAAGAATTGCATAACCAGGAATATAACCGAGGCTAAATTCGTTTCCAGTGAAGCTAACAGATACACCAGGATTAACAGTACCGTTTGCCATTTCAGTCGGGAAGCGGTCCTCTTTAGATTCATAAACAATCTTATCTGGCTCAAAAGCATGAGAGTCAAAAGAACGATGAATATTTGTATTAGCTTCAAAAACAGGACGAATATACTTGATAGAATCCTTTGCAGTTTCCATCATGAAGTCTGTAAATAATTTATCACGGATTGAATTCGGATAAGTAATTCGTACAAGACGAATCATATTCTCCGGTGTAGTAGCGAAAGAAGTTGAATACTGTGTTTCAGTAAGTTTTGTCATAAACTGTGCTTGCTTTTCCATAGCAATAGCAGTATTCATTGCTTTTCGCTCTTCCATGAGAGTAAGTCCAAGACCTACTTCTGGAACACGAGACCACTTTTCTACCAAACGACTAGCACGAGCAATACGAGCTTCGTTTTTATATGCAGGTAGACGAGCCTCATAAGTTGAATTATTCATGTGGCTTCTAAGAACTGACATAATTATAACTCCTAAAGGTTTAAAAAATTAAATGAGAAAAATATTTTTAAAATTTAATTAAAAATTTTTAATTTCCTATATTTTTATACTCTAGGATTTATAATTATTATTTATAATAATTTTCTACCTTCTATTTAAAAAAAGGTAATAATTGGATAAGAACACCCCTAAAACTTAGAGGTGTTCTTATTTAATTCTCTTAATAATAATTAGTAATTATCTAAAATCAAAGTTGTGAAATATCATTAAACATATTTTCAGAAGGTGTACCTTCCTCTGTTACAATTAAATAAACATCTTTTTCATCATTTATCGTAATACGAGTAGTATTAAGAACAGGCTCCCGCACTAACCTTTGATAAGAATATCCTACATCTAAGTTATCTGTTTTTAACTTAATAATTTTAGGTTGTGCTCCCTTTTGTTTCAAATTTTTAAAGAAAGAAAATAAAATAGGGAAATTATAAGGAGTAAGTTCATAGCCACCATTAGCTGCAAAGATAGCAAGACGAGGTATTCTTTGTAATTTTAAATTAGAAAATATCTGTTCCCAAAACGTATTAGGGATTGTTATATTTGTAATACCATTTTCTTCTATATAATCATCAAACTTTGAGGTTGATAAATATGACCCTATACAAGAGGCTGGGGCTACAAAAATTATACTATCTTCTGCTATTAACGACGGTAATTTCTTCAAATCCTCTTCAGGAAGAGCATCAATCAAAATTTGCGCTAATCCAATAGCATTTTTATTATCTTTTCTTAAAAATTCATGGAATGGAGCATAAAAAGTTAAAAATCTTTCATTAATATCAAGATGAAAACTTCTTTCAATCGAGGAAGCTTCAATGTCTCTATGACCAGCAATAACTAAACCATCTGTGATTTTTTCTTTATCAGCTGAATAGAAGTATTCAAATTGAGTTATCTGTGTTTTAATTTTTGCACCGGCTGGAAGTGGATTTCCAGGATTAAGATTTCCTGTACCATTTGGATACATATCTGTTGTTAATAAAACTTCACTCCAATCTTTTAATATTTCTTTTAATTCAGGGTCGGCATTTGGTTTTTGAGAAAACTCTCTAATAACATCTTCACCGTTAAAACGACCCCCTTGGATACGAGAAACTACCGTATCTATACTATTTCTAAATTCACACAAATATTTTGTTTTTCCTCGCTCCTTAGGTACAGAGATACAAAAATTAACCATTTTATCTGTTCCAATAAAAGCTCTATCATCTACAAATCGGTCTACCGCTGAAGCTGCACTTTTATCTTTGTATTTTCGTATCATAAAAATTCGCATTTTATATTCGTCTCTATATGTCTTCCAGTAAGAATCCCCACCCTCAGAAGCCACACACCAAACGCAGGAAGTTCCATAATATTTAGAAGATTCCCAAGATAAAACTTCAACAAAAATAAATTCATCATCTTCATACATTATTTTTACAGGATATTTTATCTCTAATTGAAATGATTTTGAAAATTGTATTAATTCTTCAGGAGTGTTAAAAACATTTAAAAAATCTCGTTTATCGGCTGGGAAATACGATTTGTCTTTTTCTGGCAATAGAATATTAAAAGCTTCTGTTAATTCTTCATTTTCTTTTTTAAGGTATTTTTCTTTAAAATCAGGATTTTTATTTAAAAATTTACACAAAAGGTTAAATGCTTCTCGCTCTTTTGTTACTATATTTTTACAATATAAATTATTAATAGCTTCCAAATCTTCTCTTTTAAAATTTTGATTAGATTTTAATTTACCCTCTATAATGTTATCACTAACTAACTCTTCTTTAAGATAATTTTTATTATTTAGCTTCGCCATCTATATCTCCTTTATTATTATTATGTTTTATAAAACTATTCTTAGTAATAGTTTCAGACCCCATATAAGCTAAAATTATAGTTATTAAAAAATTTATAACACTAGCAACCCAATCAACTTCAGGTCGATAAATTAACCCATACACAAGTAAAAAAGTAATACTTAAACTTGCCCATAATGCTAATAACCATCTTCGAGATTTCCATTTGTCTTTATCATTCCCAATCATTGGAGTTTCCTTTTTTTAACTTATCGATAAAATATTGATTCCAAGAATCATTCCATCGTAACATATTTATCTTTATCATATTTTCAGGGACAGCATTATTAAAATCTGTACTCTGTACAGCAGCATCTTCTTCTTCAATTAGTAAATTTTTAGAATTGTTTTTAAAAGCATAATAAATTTGGTTAGGAATTCGAGTACTATTTGTTAAATAGTTACTTACAATATCATCAAAAGAAAAATTTCTATATTTTTTAATAAAATATTCATTCATGTATTTTTGCACAATATTATGATTAGAATAGTTATTAGAAGAAGTGTTAAAAATTATAAACTGCACCTGAGAAGTTGTAGCAAACTTCTCAAAATACATTTGAAATGCTAAATTCATTGCTTTAAAAAAACTATCGGAAACTAAGTAATTGATATTAGATGCACTTTTGCTAATCGATAGATTATCAAAATTTCCATTAAGCTGAGCTACAGTAACCATTAAAATTTTAGAAATTCCCATTTTAATCAATTCTTTCCATTCGTAATTCCAATTATATCTATCTTTATCCATATAAGTAAAATTCATTTCATATAAATGTTCTCCAATTAAAAATCTTACTGTAGCTTTTTCTTTAGAAGATTTTTCTCTCCAATCCATGTACTCTAATTCTTTACTAGAAGCTTCCTTCAAAGTTTGTTCTACATAAACATCTTTATTAGAGTAATTGAAAGTTCCAGGAGAATATTTTTTCTGTAATTTGGCTTGTTTATTACCTACTTGTCGTTCTTTAGGAGCTGTTGCTTGCTTATTTCCTATTTTTGTTTCATTCGCAATTAGGTTATAAGATTGTAACAACATTTCTGCTTCATCGGCGTTTACTCTTAATCTATCTACTAGTTTATTTATAATTTCAGAATCTAAAATTCCTTTATCCTTAAATTCAGCTATCATATTCATCACATATTGTGTTCTGCTAAACTTAGGATTTCTATTATTTTTATCGATAATATTTTCTAACGCTTCCTTAGCTTGAAAAACAGAGTTTTCTTTTTTAAATATAGAATTATTATTCTGTTCATCTTTACTATTTGTACCGTTATTTTGTAACAATGCCATTGTTTTTTGCATTACTAAAGGATAAAAATTAACATCATTTTCAGAAACAGCAGATGCTTTTACAAATTCTTTTGCGCTGTTCCAAGCTGAATGAACTTGAGAACTATTAATATCTTTAAAAGATTGATTTCTTTGAATTAATGTTATAAAATCATTATCTGTCATATATAAATTCTCCTTTTTTTAATTAGTAAATTTAATTTATCAACTCTTTAATTGTTAATTAATTATTTTAACCAAAATAATTTATTAAAGTTTTCTGAATATCAAACATTTTTACAAATTGTTCTAACTCTAAAACAGACGGAATATCGTTAGGAGAGTGGCAAAATCTCCAGTGGCTGGTATCATAAGTTCCATCATGAAGCTTATAAGCTCCAGCTAACATAATAGATTCAACTCCAAGTTCATTACAAATATCAGCATCTGTAAAAGGCATTTGATAAGTATCTAGCTGTAGTATTGCTTTCGCTTCTTTTGTAAAAGAATTATTAAATTTTTTTAACAAAAAAGTATTCCCTTTCCCTATAACATCTAAATTAACCATTTTTATCCCATGCCCGCTAGTTAATGCAAAATGCTCGGAGCCTTTCCCCATAAAAGGAGGTTCTTCCCTATCAAAGAAAACAACATTAGCAGAAGGAATTTTCATTTTCAAATAAATTAAAGAAAAAACTGACCCTGTATTATCTAATGCAGAAAATTGAGGATTGACAGTATCATAGTGCGCAGAAAACCATAAATTTCCTGTTCCTTTAGCTATAAAATTATAACCTTCTTTAAAAGTTTGTTTGGAAAAAGAAATATTAAGTTGAGAAAGAACCTTAATTAGATTTTCTCTTCTTTTTTCTGCGGTAGGAGAATGTTCAATAAAAGTAGCTATTCTATTTATAATATTCATTTTTACTCCTTATCTCTAATTAGTATTATTTCCCAAACAAAATACTTTCTGCCATGTCGTTATCAATATACTCCTTTGACAAAAATTTTTCATTTACATAATTTTTATTTTCCATTAATTTATTTCGTGTTACATCCAATGTACCATTTGCTATTATCTTAAACGTATGTACTGTTTTATCTTGTCCAATACGATATATACGAGCTTGTGATTGCTTTGTTGTAACATAATTAAAATCTGTATCAAAATAAATCTGTACAGAAGCTTTTGTAATTGTAACAGCGGAGTTTAAAACTTGAACACCTGCAATTAAAATTCTATGTTCTTTTTTTTCTTGAAATTCTGTTATAATTTTATTCTTGTATTCATCAAGAGTCATACCAGCGGGAACTTTTACAGTACCATTTAGTACAAGAGGATTTTCTTTTTTGAAAATTTCTTGTAACTTTTCTGCAACGGAAGGATGCGAAGTCCAAATAATAACTTTTTCCTCTGATATATCCTCTAATATATCCTTTACAATTTCTACTTTAATGTGATGCTTTTCAAAATTAAATTTTCTTATCATATTCGCTAATGAAGAAGAAAGATTTTCATAAGAAACTGCTGTAGGATTATCCAGCGGCAATATCAAAGCAGGAACACAAGCCATAAAATCTTTAGTTAATATTTTATTACTTCCAGAAAATTTATTTCGTAAATATTCTTTTGCGTAATTTACATAAATATCGTAATGTTCGGGAAGAATATCAACGTTAATTGTTTTTTCAACATTATCGGGAAGTAATAAAACATCTTTAGCTAATCTTCTAGTACAATTTTGACTTACAATGGCTTGTAGTTCTTTTAATTTATCTGCTTTCCAACTATTTATTGCAATTTTTGAAAAAGCATTACCAATATAAGCATAATAGTTAAGCCATTGAAAATAATTTTTACCGTGAATAAGATTTTCGTCTAAAAATCCTAATTGACTATAATATTTTTCTTTTTTATCTGCCGGTGTCCCTGTGAGAGCATATCGATAATCAAAATAACCTTTTATAGCATGCACAACTTTTGTTTGCTTAGCATTAATATTTGCGATATTGTGGCTTTCGTCGCAAACTATTACAGCTTTTGATTTATCTCCTACCCACTCTTTTACTTTATTAGAAAATTGAGTAATATTATTATCATAATCATTTGCCATAAGTAAAAGAGAACGATAATTACATATAACAACTTTTTTATCTAATTGCTCGAAAGGTCGCCTTACTTTTTTGTTACCTATTATTAACTCCTCTTTTTTAAAATCTGAAAAAATTGGAAATTTATTATATATATCCCACACTCCTGAGTTAGAGGTTATATACAACACTTTATTAATTTTTCCTTCATTCAAAAAAGCATTTAAAACAGAAAGAATAATATAAGATTTTCCTGTTCCTGTATCGTTAAATATTGCAAATCTTTTTTTATTGTAAGCTTTTTGAATATCCTCCAATTGAAAATTAAGGAAAGGTTCTTTTCCTACTATCGGAGGAACTTTTAAATATTGCTTTGGAAATTCCTTTTCAAAATTCTCTTCTTTGAACTTTTGAAGAAGCTGTTTAGCAGAATCTGTTATTTCGACAGATTCCCCTAAATTTTTAACTTTTTCTATAATCTGTTCTACTTTATCTTTTTGTAAAACCCAAGCCTTCTCGGATGCAGAGAAACGGTTATTCCCTATAGTTTTACACATATTTAATATCTCGCTAAATTTGTTTGTCTTAAAAATAGAAAGTAAAATATTCCCATTTAGTGAATATATCTTAACCATTTACTTACTCCTCTATTAAATTCCAAAAATACTTATTTTCCCTATAGGAAAAAGCGGTATCCAATGAATGATTGATGATAATAAAATCCAAATAAGGGAAAGTACAAGAATAGATTATTTCTAAATCGTTTTTTGAAGGAATAGGAACTGGACTTGAAGGATGGTTATGAACCAAAACAATTTTCCCAAAGTTTGCATAACAAAGTTCCTTTATTTTTTCCATCTCTTCGTTGTTTACAGCTATTTTTGTTAATGTCCCTTCTTTTTTAGAAAGAAGGGTAACATTATCTCCTTCTAATTTTAGAACAAACAAAAACTCTTTTTCCCTATATTTTTCTGACAGGAAAAAGTGTTTTATTTTTAATACCTGCTCTTTTTTAAGCTCGAAAAAAAACATATCTGCCTCCTTTCCTTCTTTTTACACTTACATTATAACATAATTATTATCTATTTGTCAATAGATTTGTCCTCTTTCTCTTCTACAGCTATGTATACTTTTCCAGTTTTTTTATCAATTATAAGCAAATGTTCTACTTCTTCTTTAGAATTAAAGAAAGAAATAACAACATCTTTACAATCTTTTTTTAACTGCTTTGCCAAACTTTTCCATGTTTTTGCCTTTCTTCTCTCTTTTAGAGTATCACCTTCGTAAATTTTGTAAATACCCATACCTTACCCCCTAATTCTTTAATTTTTTAAGAAGCTTAACCAAGCTTCATTATATAGTTTTCTTTGTAAATCTTCCAAAACTTTTTTCTTTTTTGGAAAAAATTTAATTAAAGAACTTCGTGTTTTTTCGTGTGACACTCCACAGGGCAAGCCCTGTGGCTTCAAACGAAGGTTGATTACTCATTTGCAATCCTTATTCGTTTAGGGAACGCCACAATGCCCTTTAATGAGTTAGCGATTTCTCGCATTCCCGTTACTTTTGATTTTAATAAATCTTCTATAGACGTAAAAATATAAGTAGCTCCATTAACATCGAAAATATTATGAGGAGAATTTCCTCCTCGTATTTTTTCGCAAACCCGATGAATAGATTTAAGACTGTTTCGCATAATAAGGTTAGCGTTAGAGGGCCTGTGTTGAATAAGAAAATTTTTAAATTCTTCTTTGGATTCCAAAGCTTTAGAATAGAGATTATTTAAATGCTTTTTGTTTTTTAAAAAAATAATTTTATTTAAAAGGTTCATTTAATTACCCTCCTTACTTATGTATAAGTGTATTGTATCATACAATGAACCTCTCCAACCTACGCTTCGCTTAGAGGTTGGAGTTTCTTAGCATCATGTATTACTACCTTCACAGATATGTTGTTACATATCTTCGTTGCAAGCAACGGAAGTATAGTAATACACTAACTAAGCAACTACCTTTCGATAGGGTGGGTTCACACCTTCTACTACTTCTTGCCTAAGCAATACGTAGATACTTTATTTCTTTTGTTTCTCCTAAGTACCTTATATCATTATATTTATACTTAGATAAAATATTTTTACTTCCATGTATGTCTCTATGTTCCTTATAACCGCATTTACATGTATAATTTCTTGTAGAAGTTTTCTTCCTTTTACCACAAACAGGACATGTTTGTGTTGTATATCCTTCATTTATTTTACTTATACTTATTCCTTCTGCTTTTAATTTGTACTCCAAATATTTATATAGTTTACCGAATTGCCATTGACTTAGTTTTTGATTAGTATTCTTGTTTCTTTCCTTCTTAGTATTCCTTTGTACTCCTTCAATATCACCTATCACTACTTCTTTTACTTTATTTTCAATACACCAATCTACATACTGCTTTGTGGTTTTATGAAGTATGTCGGTTAATTGTTTATCTGATTTAGATAATATATATTGCTTTGCTTTATTGTACTTTTTCCATTTTCTACTACCTTTCTTACATTTGCTCATTTTTCTTTGTAATTCTGCTATCTTTTTATTTCTTAATCTTTTAATACTTCTTGCTTTACGTCCAGTTATTATAATTGCATTACTATTTTCACAATATGAACTAATTGTGTGTATTTCTCCTACGTCTATTCCTGCTATGTTTTTATTATTATTTATGCTTTCAATTAATCCATTTTCATACGCTAATGATAATTTTAATCCCCTGTCATATATTAATTCAATTTCTTTTATTTTACCAATCGGCAATTCTTTAACATGCACTATAATAGGTTGTTGTCTTTTTCCATTCCATATTCCCATACTTAATTCAATTCTGCTATTATCATATATTTTGAAACCATCTTTAGCCCACTTAGTATTATAATGCTTTTTCTTTTTATAAGGATATTTATTGTCCAATCCTTGTTGTTTTGCTTTATGTGCTGCGTCTCTTGCAAATAAGTATTTATGGCATACCGCTTGTATTGATTGAGAATGTAGTGGATATTTGTTTTTTAATGCTTTTTGTAATTCTGTTTTATTAATCCATTTACTATCATTAGCAAGAGAGTATTGTTTAGCAATATCTAAACAATCATTCCATATTTGTGCTGATATACTATTACATTCATATAATCTGTTTAGATTGGTTTTAGATGTTTTGAATGTAGTTTTTAAGCAACGTATCACTTTTTCACCCACCTTTCTATTCTTATTATATTATTATTTTTATATTTTGTCAACTATTCAGCAATTCATCTCCCACCTATAGAGGATGGGAGAATTCTTGCTGATTCTCCGTTAAAATTTTTGTCAAGTACTTTTAACCTATAATTTTTAAATTTACTAATTATAATACCACCTCCTATCTACTCCTCCCTAAGCATACTACTTAGAGAGGAGTAGTTTTTTAATTATTTTTAATCCCTTCTAATTTAATTTCTGAATCTAAATTACTACTCAATCTTAATAAAACAGATAGTTGAGAAATCCATGCTTTAAGTGTAGAATTAACAAAATTTAACTTATGCTGAATATCTAAAACTTTTTTATGTTTTTCAAGATATTCATCCTTATAAGTAATTTTTACAAGATAATCAATTTCTTTTTGTGAAACCCATTTTTGTGCTGAGAGTTCCATTCTATTTTCTTTTAATCTAATAAAATTATATTTCTCTGCATACCAAATATCAAAATCTCTTTGAAGAATATCTAATTCTCTCTCCAAGTATATAGATAACCCTATTAGTTGTAAATAAATTTTTTCATAATTAGCTAAATGTTCATTTAGTTTTTGGTAAGTAATACTGTAAGGGTCTAGTGAAACTATATACTCCATTTCTTCAAGCTTTTTTCTAACGAATTCCAAAAATTCATCATCGCTTGTCTTTTCTTCCATATTTAATCCCTTTCAATTTCTTCAGCTGTTGCATTTAAATCATAGTATTCATCTACTTGATTCAAAAATTCATCATCCTCATTTCCAATATCTTCTATAATCGATTTTGAAGCAAAAATTTTATTAACTTCTGCTTCCATACTCGCTTTTTCTTCAGGATGTTCTAACAGCCATTTAGAAAATTCTACTTTACCTTGTACTTTAATACCGTACTTATCACTCGTTATCCAAGCCCCCTTCATTTCAACCAATCCCAATGAAATAAAGAAATCCAAAAATTCAGATTCTACATCAAACCCTGTATTGTAATACAAATTTAATGTAGCAGAACGGAAAGGAGTACAAATTTTAGATTTAACATTTTTAATTTTCATGGTCATTCCTATTGCTTCTTTATCAGAAGTTATAACTTCTGCCTTAGAAACTTTACAAGTCCAAGAAGAATAAAAAGGCAAAGAACGTCCACCTACAGAAGTATTATCTTGTGGCCCAAAACCCATAAAACCACCAATTTTAGCTCTAACCTGATTCAAAAACAAAGCAACTACACCATAATCATTAATTTTAGGATTAATAAATTTTAACCCTTCTGCCATTAAGGAAGCAGTAGCTCCAAAATTAGCTTCACCAACTCTTTTATCAAAAGTCTTTTTTGATGGTGTTGCAGCAACAGAATCCCAAATAACACAACCAATTTCTCCTGTCGAAATGAGATTATCCAATATAGTGAATCCATCTTCACCTGAAGGAGGACGCACGTAAATAAATTTTGAGGAAGAAATATCCAATCCAACCGTTTGCGCATATTGCGGGTCGAAAGTACGCTCTACATCAATTAGCACAACTACATTAGGAATATCTTTTTGTTTTTGTACCTGTCCTGCTATGTAAGTAGCTAAAACTGTTTTTCCACCAGATTCGGCACCATGAAAAGTATGAATCCTTCCTCGCATTACTCCCCCACCAGACAAATAATTAAGTTTAGGAGAACTCAAAGGAATTCTTTCTAACGTTAAAGAACCCGCATCAGTAATGCAATTAAATTTTTTGTTTATATCACTAATAGCTTTTTCGAGAGCTGACATTTTGTTTGCCATAATAACTCCTTTAATAGTAATAGTTAAAATTATATAGCTAATGCTAAATTATGCTTTTCTATATTTCTGTCTAAATCAGAAACAAACTCTTGCGCTTCCTTAATACTGTTAAACGAAATAACTTTATTATCAGAAGAAAAGTTCTCGATAACAGCATTGTACCATAATTTAAAGTATGGAACATTTATATTTTCTTTAATTGTAGTTTTAAAATATCTAAAAAGTAATGCAAAATTAACTGGCTGTTTTTTATCTTTAAACTGTTTAACCCAATATTTTAATATACCAAAATCTTTAGCGTTTAAATGCCAATTAATGTTATGAACCTCTTTAGATAGTTTTTTCCACAAATATAACGTTACAATTACATCATTGCTAATATATCCCCCTTGTCTATAAATGTCTTTATACGAAAAACTTTCTAAAGCTGTATCTAAATTTTTATAAAAAATTTCTTGCCTTTCTTTTTTATCTTTAACTTTCTTTTCTAATGCTTTTTGAATTGCTTGAGTTTCCTTAAACAAATAAAGTTTTTCAATTTCTGCTTTATTAACTTTAATGTATCGCTGTCGAGGTAAACCTCTATAGCTTATATCAATAAAATTAGCTTCTTTAAGAGTTTTAATGATTCGTTGCTGAACATACTTTGAGATACATAATTTTTCTTCTACTGCTTCAACCTTTAAGAAAAAATAACCATCTTTTGTAAGTTGTTTAGTTTTTTCCCAATGCTGGTATAAGCCCCATACATGTTGCAAAAAAGCTGCTGTTGCATAATCTCCTTTCACTGCTTTAAGAATAACATAATCAATCTTTATAAATTGTTGATTATCTCCAAAAGCATATTCAGCCATACAACCTCCCTTTATCGCATTCTCTTTAATTGTTGTGTATCACCTTCTAGTAAGGATAATACTTTTAAAACAAAATTCAAAGAAGCAGACTTGCCATAAATAAAATTAGTTTTTTGAATCTCATCAAAAATAGCTAGTAAACTATTAAATAGAGGAAAATGATTATTAGCATAATAAGCCAATTTTTTATTAAAATAATCGCTAGTTGATGAGCTATAAGAAGTTTTTGCATATATAATTACTTTTTGTACAAATGTATATACAAGAGTATATATTTCAAAAAAATCTTTATACTCAAGAATATCTTCAACAAAAGATAAATCTTTTTTAACTATTTTTCCCAGAATAGCATCAACTGTTGCTTCATCAACTCCTTGAACAATTTTAGTTATTCCTTCATTATCAAAGATTTTTTCTGTTATACATCGCTCTAAAGTCTGCACTGCTTCTCGCAAAGAACCTTTTGCAAGAGAAGAAATTAATCCTAATCCTGCAAATTTAAAATCTTCAGGAATTTCTGAACTATTCCATAAATTTTCTTTTTCGAGAAGATTTTTTAACGCAAACATTAATTCTTGAATTGATAGGTAAGAAAAATTATATACTTGACAACGACTTTGAATAGCGTCAGGAATTCCTTTAAATTTCATCGAAAGAAGAATAAAATAAACATTATTTAACCTTCTTTCAAAAATTTTTAAAAAAGAATTTTTTGCTCCTTCACTAAGCTGGTCAGCTTCCTCGATTATAATTACTTTATTCTTATCGAAAAGTGGAGGAGAATCGATTGTAGAAAACAAATCTATAACTTCACTTTTTGCACTTAATGTACTTCCATCGAATAAAATTACATCTCGATTAAAACTTTGATTAATAATAGATTTACAAGAATCACAAACACAACAAGGATTCCCGTCTGCTTGCAGATTCTTACAATTTAAAGCCATTGCAGTAAGAAAAGCCAGTGTAGTTTTTCCTGTTCCTGTTGGTCCTTTAAAAAGTAGTACATTAGAAAGGGAATTCGTTACTATTTTTGAACGTATCCCTTTCACAATTTCTTTTTGCCCAACGACATCATCAAATTTTATAGCTCTATTTTCTAAAGCTAAATTTTTCATATTCACACCTCCTATAATTTCTTTATGATGCTAATGCTAATTAGTTATTCATCAAGTTTTGACAAAATTTTATAACTTCCAGGAGCTATTTCTACAAGTTTTTTACTTTTGTCATTTGCTAATTCCTCTTTAATTTTTTTAAGTTCTTCTTCCGAAATTTCTTGTTCGTTTAATTTTGACATAATTTACTCCTTTTCTTTAGTTTTATTGTAAAATAGCAAGAAGACACCCACCTCTATAGGTGGGTGATGAATTGCACCTATAAATCCTCCTTTCAAGGATAAGTCAGGCAAAAGCCTGTAGGTCCACATCGCCAATGTTATATAGGGTTTTTAGTAGCAGCACTTCTCCTACCCCCCAAAGATGTTTAATTACTACCCACAGAGCATAGGACTTGTGGAGCATCCTGCAGTGCCTATATATTCCTGCATAACGTAGCCCCGTCAGCATATCGCTGGTGGCTGAGGCTAATCAACTATGGCTTGTTTTAACACAAGCCCCCGCCTCTATAGGCGGTGGGTAGTTGACTGTATGCTTTTTGTCTTAATTTAGTATATCTCGCTTCTCCAATTATCCGCATCCATAAATTCTCGTGCTCTTCCTCAGTTAAAGAATCTCCAGTAATAGGATTTTTCCCAGAATCTAAACACTCATGTACATACCTACATAATAATACTACATTTTCCACATCATACACAAGATGTGGAAAAAGAGAAACAGGAAAAACATGTGCAGGATCTAAAGTATTTAAAAGCTTCGCTGGTGCTTTTTTCATTATTCTTTTAGATTCTGCCCATGTCATTATAGCAAGAAATCTACAAGTTTTATCCCTTTTATAAACTTTTTCTTTAACCTCTTGCCATTTCTCATCTTCTAATCCTCTACGCATTAGCTACCTTTTCCTTATTCTCCTCCTTTTCTGTGTGTTTCTCTTCTTCACTAGTATCATTGTTATTATTTTTTTCTAGTTTTTGTGCATTAGTAAAGAAAAATTCACCTAGTTGTTCTGGACTAACATTATCTTTATCTTTTAGGTGTTTTACAAAAAGATAAGAATTTTTAGAGAAATGATAAAATTCTTTTTCATGCGTAATTTCATTCTCTAAAATAAATAAATCTTTAAAAATTATAATTTTATCAATTGTATATGGGATAAGAATTTGTTTTACTTCTCCTGCAGAATTATTATCTGTATTCTCTACAACTATTTCTTTTTTAACAAGTTTAGGATACCACGTTCGCTTCAAAACCTGTTTAATAGCATAGATAAATTCTTTCGGAGACAAAGTATAATCCCAATCAAACAGTAAAATACTTTCTTTCGTAACATCATCTTTTAACATTTCGTTAACTACTTGAACACCTTGCGGAGTTATGGAGTAGGATAACAATAGTGGTGCTTTTTCACAAAAGTTTACAAATCTTTTGTTAAACTCTGAAGTATACGCCTTAACTTCTCTTTTTTGATACAGCATATAGCCTCCTTATCAATTGTTTTATCACAATCAATTGTGATATTTATTTAAATATAAATAACTAGCTAACCTAGTTATATTACCTATTTAAACTAAAATCATATCGTATTTGTTTTATCAAATTTTTTTCAAAAGCAGTTTGTATAGTAATTCTATCTTTTTGCCATAGTTCATTTAAATCTTTATAATTTTCAGGTAAAACAAGTTTAGAAAAAAATATTTCAGGTAATTCCTTTTTTTCAATCAAAGCTTTTAATTTCTTATATAGTTTTACTTCTGCTTTTCTCCCTGCTTCGTCGTTATCAAACGCAAACATTATTTTTCTTGGCTCCAACAATTTAAATTGATAAATTTGGTATGGTGATATATCTGCTCCTAACAATGCAGTAACATTATTAGAAATGGGAGCATAAAAAAACGCATCCATACTCCCTTCAAATATAACAATAGTTTCTGTATTTTTCAAGTTATTATAATTTAACAAAGATTTCATGCTGTTAGGAGGATATATAACTTTCGGTTTTTGAGTCCCTGTAATATCCCGACATTCGTAATTTACTATTTTCTCTGTAGTACCATAAATAGGAAAAACAATACGATTAAAGATAACTTTATTATTAATTTCTCCATATTCCATATATTTTATATTAAAATTTTTTATAATAGATTCTTGCAATCCTCGTTTTTCTATTAAGTATTGGTAAACTATACTGTTATTATCGATTTTTGTCATAACTCCATTTACAATTAATTGCACTTTTTCTTCTTCTTCTTTATAATTAATTTCTACTTTTTCTTTATAATTATTTTTTTCTTTATTGTTTGTTACAGTAGTAATATGATTAAGAGCAAATGCGTTAGTCGAAAAAATATTTTTTCCTATTAAGCGATAGGATAGATTAGAAAGAGAGCCACCCCGACCACATGAAAAACAATGCCAAGCATTTTTGTCTACGCTAATAGACAGCGATTCTTCTTTTTCGGGATGAAAAGGACAATAGAAAAATCCTTTTTCTCCTGTAATTTTCCTAGAAGTTCTTAAATTAAGCAGATTAGCTATTTCAAATAGATTCATTTGTCCTCCAAATTTATCTTATTTAATTAGTAATATACAAAAAAAATCAAAATAATGTCAAGTATAACTTTTTAACTAAAAAAATACAAAATTGTCGAATCGAAAAACTCGCCCACTAGTGGGTTAGAAACTCGCCCACTTGCAGTCAAGTTTCTAACCCGCATTATAATATAATAGATAAATATATAAGATAAACTTATTAAATAAAATTTGGTATAGGCGGGAGCCTGGCTACGCTTACGGAAGGTTAAGGATACGGAAGCATTCTGGAATAGAAAGTCATCATCATACTTGTTTTCCTTAACGGAAAACAAGAAGAAGTATCAATGTATACAACCTATTTATTTTACAATTATTCATACCCTTAATTTTGTATTAACTATTATTTCAAATTTATGCGGAAAAGATAATAATTATCTTTTTTTTTCTTTATAGAAAAGATGGCAAGAAAAATGCCACTTCTTTAGAGTGGCATATGAATTGCCATAGTTATAGTGAATTGCCAAGAAAACCTCGTGGGCTTGCTCCGAGGAGTGTCACATACCGTTGGAAGAACGGGAATTTACGCCTGTGGAGAGTTCTAAGGTTGCAAACTTAGCAATGCTTGCTTTGCAAGCAACTGAACTCGATGAAGCAGGAAGCACTTCACAGGCGACTAAGTGCAAGAATCTGCCGAATCTTTAGTTCGGCAGAGGCTTCAATGCGTGATTTGACTTTTTTTAGATTATGTATTATAATTCAACTAATTATATTTTAGGAGGTGAAGTAATGTTAGTAGTATATGGTGATTTACATTTAGACGATAGCAAAAATTATTATAAAAAAGCTTCAGAAAAAGTAATTGATTTTATTACGACATCAGATTTTAACAAAATTGAAAATGATGTATTATTTTTGGGGGATATAACTTCTCAAAATCGTTTATCTGGACAATGTATTACTTATGTAGATTCTCTTTTTGCAAATTTAAAATACAAAAATATCTATATACTTCAAGGAAATCACGAAGGTCGGGTGCAATATCAAGAAGTTAGTTTAACTTATGATTATCTTCAAGAGACTTATAAAAATATAACTATTATAAGAAATTTTGGGGAATATGAAATTTCTGGTCTTAAAACAATAGCCTTCCCCCACATTTATTCTAATACCGGAAGAACTAATAAATGGTACGAATCTTTATTAGAACAAGAAGAATATAAATCTCTTTTGGAAAAAGAATTTGATTTGTGCATTGGACACATAACTATTGCAGATATAGATTTTTATTCACTTGATAAAATTAAGCTCCCTAATATTAAAGCAAAAAATTTCCTTTATGGACACATTCATTCAGGAGATTACGCAGAGCAAGGATATTTGGGGAGTTTCTATCCCGTTACTATTTCGGAAGCTGCTACTAAGCGGTATTTTGCCACAATCGAAAATAAAGAAAAAAAATTATATCCTATCAAAAATATTTTAAATTATGTAGAAGTGAAACTCGGAGACCCTCTCCCTACCGAAGAGGAAAACGTATATAATGTGTATACATTTAAAAATTGTATCGATGAAAACGAAGCTAAAAAATTTTATCAAAACGAAGATTTATTGATTCGAGCTTGTATTTATAACGAAAACTATAATGATAATGAAATAGTAGAACAACTTAAAGAAGATATTTCTGTTAAAGATAATGTAAAAGAGTATATTGATTTATTTTGTAAAGAAAAGACAGATTATGCGCATTTATTAAATACATTGTATGAAGTGTTTAATATTTCTCAAGATAGTACTCAGCAACAAACACAAACAAGGAGGGTTAGGTAATGCTTACAGTAGCTAGTGATAGATTACCAGTGCGATTACTTATAGATGTAGATAACACGCTTAATGATTTAACTACACATTTTTTTAAGTGGCTTGATAAAATGGGAGTTGAATATGATTCGTATATAAATAATTATGATTTAAAAAAATGTATTAAAAGTCCTAAACGAAATAAAATTTTTAAGTTAATTATGAATAATCCTGAGTTCTGGAAGACAATTCCTTTTCTTCCAGAAGCTATCGATATGTTACAATCTCTTAACAAGCTTACTTCTCTTTATATTGTAACCGTTCCTTTTTCAAAGGGGACAGCAGAAGCTAAATATCAAACAATAGCTAATCAATTCCCTTTTATTAAATACGACCATATAATTTTTTATGAAAAAAAATGGGAATTAGAGGCTGATATTATTGTAGAGGATAAGCCAGAAACGTTACTTAAATGTAACGAAAATGGAATGATAACAGTTAAAAAAAGACAACCTTATAATTTATCAGTCCCATCGCATTTTGAATTTGAAACATGGAAAGAAGCAAGAGTTATATTTCCGAAAGTTTTAACGTATGCGATTGAAAGAAAAAATTTAGGAGGTACAGAATGATTATTTTATTAACAGGAAAGAAGCGTACAGGTAAAGATACTGTCGCTCAATACCTTATAAAAGGGTATGAAAATTTTAGTCAAATTTCATTTGCTGAACCAATGAGGAAATTTGTTAAAGAAATATTTAATTGGAATGATGATTGGATTGAAAATCATAAAGAAGAAATCGACCCTGCTTGGGGGATTAGTTATAGAACTGTAATGCAAACTTTAGGAACAGATTATTTTCAATTTTATTTATCTGAGGTTTCAAAAGAATACGGAGAAAAAACAGGAAGAGATATATGGGTTAGAGTAGCTTATCCTAAAATTAAAGAAAAATTAATAAATAATGAAAATGTTGTTATATCGGATTGTCGATTTTTACATGAATATAAATTTCTTTATGATGCCTTCGCTTCTAAATTATGTCTAATAAAATTAGAACGAAATACACAAAATAGTAAAGATAATCATTCTTCTGAGCAAGAAGTAGATTTAATTCCTTATAATCATATAATCAATAATGATGGTTCTGTGGCTGATTTGCTTAATAATGTAGATACAATATTAGAAAGAGAAGGGTTAATAAGAAATTGTAAATTCAGAAAAATTAAATCATTATTTGAGGAAGAGTATTGACAAAAGATAATAATTATGTTATCATATACTAATGTAAGGAGGAATTAAACTATTCCCTATAAATTTTTTTAATAAAGGAGTAAATATGCCAGCATTAGTAGAAACTATGGCTTATAGGATGGAGTCTGAAAGGGATAGAGCCTGGCACGGTCTTGGTGTAACCTGCGACCATGCGATGTCTTCGGAAGAAGCTCTAAAACTTTCTGGTTTGGATTGGGAAGTTATCCCTCAAGATGTTATTACAAAAGTAGGGAAAAAGGAAATTGTTATTCCCAATACCAAAGCTAATATTAGAAATACCGATGGTTCTGTGCTTGGGATTGTAACTAATAAGTACAGAATAGTTCAAAATACAGAGGCTTTCAAATTCACCGATTCCCTTGTTGGGGAAGGAATTACATACGAGACAGCTGGTTCGTTAATGGGAGGAAGAAAAATATGGCTACTCGCTAGACTCCCAGAGCAAGTTATCGTAAACGACCAGTATATTCCTTACCTTTGTTTTGTTAATTCTCATGACGGGAAGGGAAGTGTGCGAGCATCACTTGTTACTGTACGAGTTATTTGTAATAATACACTTAATCTTGCTCTTAGTTCCGCTCCTCGTTCGTGGTCTATTCGTCATTCTTCAAAGGTAGAAGCTAGATTACAAGAAGCTCATAAAACTTTATTCCATGCAACTGCATACATGGATAAATTTAAAGTCGAAGCTGAGAAAATGGCTTCGATAAAAATTTCTAAAAGTCAATACGAACGAATTGTGGAAAAGCTTTTTGTTATCGACGACGACATGAGCGATAGAGAAAAGAAAAATAAAGAATTGCTTAGACAAGGAGCGATGGAAGCTTATGCTGTTCCAGATTTAAATAATATTCGAGGAACTGCATGGGGAGCTCTTTCTGCTATTGGCGATTTTGTATACCATAAAAAGCCACAGAGGGAATCTCAAACGTATAAAGAACGAAAAATGTTATGGGCAGTAATGGGAAATCCCATTTTGGACCAAGCAAAAGAACTATTACTGTCTACATAACTAATAATTTAAACTCCCTTTTTAGGGAGTTTAAATTTTTGTAATAAAAATATAAATAACATGGAGAATGCGATGTTAAAATCTCTTAATTTTTATAAGTTTTTATTAATAACAATAATGTTTTTTGTAATTATTATATGGGATGCTTTAACAATACGTATTAATATAGATTTAACCTCGAACGAAAATGTGATTTATGAAGCTTTGGTAAAAAAATCAATAAAGCAATTTAATATTTACAAAACAGATTCGGTACCAGAAAAAATTAAAGATTTGTTATGGGAAATTTACTTAGAAGAAAATAATAGTAGAGTTCCATTTGATTTACTTTTAAGAATAGGGTATATAGAATCTAATTTTAATGTGTATTGTGTATCTTTGCATCCATCAGGAGAATTTTACGATTTAGGGTTATTTCAAATAAATAGTAAATATTTAGAATTTTTTAAACAAAAATATAATTTTGAAGATACTTTTAATCCTTTTAACTTAGAGGATTCTGCTCGATTTGCTATTAAACATTTATCTTATTTAATTGATTACTATAAAGGAGATATTGTAAAAGCAGTAATGGCTTATAACTGTGGGGTAAGTGCAGTAGATAGAAAAAAAATTCCTCAAACAACTGTTGACTATGTAGCAAAAATTTTATATTATTAATTATAGAAACTAATATTATAGGAGGTAGTGAAATGTTAGAGGTTAAGTTTTATAAGGTCTATAACTTAGAGAATGCGGCTAAAGTATCGCAATATCCGACCTTGCTAGGAAAGAAAATGCCAATCCTAGACAATACATGCTCGTATGATGATGAACTTCGAGCTAAAAGATTAGGGAGTTCACCTTCCAACTCAGGGGAGGATAATTTCTTATCAGGTATTTTAGTAGCCTTTGATGTAGTATATCCTCTTTACTGGGCAGTGGAATTTGAACGGTATCATTTTGCTCAAATTGTTTCGAGTCAATCGACAATGCACTCTATTACATCTCTGCATAATATTCCATTCCCACAATTCGTAAAACTTTTTAACGAGTATGTAGACATTGAAATCATTCATAGAGTTTATGATATGATTAAGCAATATAATACTACAGAAAATTTAAACGAACGAGAAAAACTTTTTATGAAAATAAAAAGTAATCTTCCGCAAGGATTTCAATTGCAGATGCACGTTGTTACTAATTATTTACAGCTAAAAACTATTTATAAACAACGAAAAAATCATCGTTTGGAAGACTGGAAGATGTTTATTGAGTGGATGGAAAGTTTACCTTATTTTTTAGAGCTTATTGGGGAGAAGAAAAGTCAACTACCCACCGCCTATAGAGGCGGGGGCTTGTGTTAAAACAAGCCATAGTTGATTAGCCTCAGCCACCAGCGATATGCTGACGGGGCTACGTTATGCAGGAATATATAGGCACTGCAGGATGCTCCACAAGTCCTATGCTCTGTGGGTAGTAATTAAACATCTTTGGGGGGTAGGAGAAGTGCTGCTACTAAAAACCCTATATAACATTGGCGATGTGGACCTACAGGCTTTTGCCTGACTTATCCTTGAAAGGAGGATTTATCTAACATCACCAAGAATACTCCCACCTCTTTAGGTGGGAGATGAATTGGTATATACTAAGAAAA
>ERZ795047.1415-NODE-1415-length-25666-cov-6.914021_pt1 | contig 25666 bp, 26 predicted proteins | sample MGYA00375131_ERZ795047 | MGnify/ENA primary metagenome ERZ795047 (study PRJEB30176, sample SAMN05720228) | activated sludge metagenome | isolation source: Anaerobic digester | place: Japan | collected 2015-05-20 ...
ACCGGACCCAATAACTGCTACTCTCACCGAAATGCCCCCTTGTCTTTACCTACTCGTAAGACAATCCAACTCGAACTCACCATAAATGCCCATCTAGTCAATGCAAAAAGTGACGCGTTCCTGTAGTAACCATTGCTAGTCCCAGCCGGTCAGCAACATCTATCGATTCCTGATCTCTCAGCGACCCGCCGGGATGCGCTATAGCGGTAATCCCTGCTTTCCCTGCCTCTTCGACAGAGTCTGGGAAAGGAAAGAAAGCGTCCGATGCCATGCAAGATCCAAATGATCTTTCGCCCGCTCTCTCTACCGCAATTCTAACGGAGTCAACTCTGTTAGGCTGTCCTCCTCCAATCCCTACCGTAAACAGATCTTTAGCCAGTACGATAGCGTTTGACCTTACATATTTGCATACCTTTACTGCAAATCGAAGGTCTCTTAGTTCCTCGGGAGTTGGTTCCCTCTTTGAGACTACCTTCCATGTTTCATCTTTGGGAAGGTAGATATCACGTTCCTGCACCAACACCCCACCCATAGCCGACTTTATGCTCAAGGCCACAGACTCCCCAAAACGATCCTGAGATGCCGTACAGGGAGCAAGTTCGATTACTCTCAAATCTTTCTTCTTCTTTAGAATCTCTAGCGCTTCTTCGGTAAAAGAAGGAGCTACCAAAACTTCAAGAAACAGTTTCTTCACCGCAGACGCGCAGGATTTGTCTACTTCACAGTTAAAGGCCACAACACCGCCAAAAGCAGATACAGGATCTGAGGCAAGAGCTTTTTCAAATGCATCTTCGGCAGAATCTCCAACTGAAGCTCCACAAGGAGAAGCGTGCTTAACTATTACGCATCCCGGAGATTCCAGATCCCACACCGCATGGAATGCATTGTCCATGTCGTTTATGTTATTGTATGAAATCTCTTTTCCTTGGAGCTGACGTCCTTTGAGAGAAGGAACCGTACCTCCCAGTATAGGTTCGTAATAGGCCGCTTTCTGGTGCGGATTTTCTCCATACCTAAGACTAAATGCCTTGTTAAAGCCTAGCGCAAGTTCGTCGGGGAACTGGGATCCGATTCCCGCCCATGTTGAACCCAAGTATGAAGCGATGGCAGCGTCGTAGCAAGCTGTATGTCTGAAAACCTCAAGAGCTAGCTCCTGCCTAAGTTTTTCAGGCACATCGCCTTTGTCCCTTAGTTCCCGGATCACCCCGCTGTATCTTTCCGGTTTGCAGATAACAGTCACCCACTGGTAGTTTTTCGCCGCGGCACGCATCAGACTTGGTCCGCCTATATCTATCTGCTCAATCATGTCTTTTATTGCCACGTCAGGCCGTGAAGCGTATTCGACAAAGGGATACAGGTTGCACACAACCATGTCAACCGCCCTGATCTTTAGCTCCTCAATCTGGCGCATATCCTCCGAAACATCACGCCTTGCCAAAATCCCACCGTGTATCATCGGGTTAAGCGTCTTTACTCTGCCGCCCAAAATCTCGGGAAATCCAGTTATCTCGGTTACCTCCACAACAGCGATGCCATGCTCCCTAAGGAATCGTGCAGTACCACCTGAGGATACTATTTCCCAGCCAAGTTCCGAAATAGCCTTGGCAAATTCCGATATTCCAGTCTTATCGGCTACACTAATGATCGCACGCTTCAACGCTTGCGCCTCCCCTTTTCACTTTTGAGATGGATCTAGGATTCTTACTTTCCTTCCCTCGATCCTCAGCCTATCTTCGGCTATAAGGGATATTGCTCTAGGGAGAATCCTATGTTCAATTTCTAGTATTCGCTGAGACAAAGACTCGACCGTATCGTCGTCCATGACCTTGCAGGCATCTTGCAGGATTATAGGCCCCCCATCTACAGATAGGTCTACAAAAAACACAGTGGCACCGGATACCTTAACGCCGTATTCCAACGCCTGTTTCTGAGCATTTAGTCCCGGAAAGGATGGCAGGAGGGCGGGGTGTATGTTGATTACCTTCATGGGATATGCATTAAGTAAGGTCTCCCCGACCAAGCGGTCGTACCCGGCTAGCACAACCAATTCGACTCCGTATGATTTTAGCTCTTGCACTATCTTCTCTTCGTATCTGCCCTTACAGTCTGGCCATTTGCCGAAGTCCCTCGGTTCTATGACGAAGCAAGGGACCCCTTTGGCAGATGCCCTTTCAAGCGCCATTACACCGGGTCTATTAGATATGACGACTTTCACTTCAGCAGAAAGAACGCCTTCTTCACACCGATCTAAGATGGCTTGAAGATTAGTACCCCGTCCTGAAACAAGGACGCCCAGAGAGAGCCTCTTACTTCCTTCATCTTTCATCTATGTCACCTACCACAAAACACGGAATTTGCGATTCTTTGCTTATAGAAATGACTCTGTCCGCGTCAGTCGCTTGAACTACAACGACCATACCCACTCCCATGTTAAACACCCGATACATTTCATCGGAAGGAATACCGCCTAGTTCCTGAAGCAGTTCGAACACGCGTGGAATCTCCCAGTCCTTAGAGAGTCTCATTTTGAGACCTTCAGGCATTATTCGCGGAACGTTTTCAATCAGCCCCCCACCGGTTACATGCACAATGCCCTTTAAGGGAACGGCTTCTTTCAATTTCAAAATAAAGGGCGCATATATCCTGGTAGGTTCAAGAAGCTCTTCACCCAAAGTTCTTCCAAATTCTTCGACATACCTATCAATGTGCCAACCTGCCGTTTCCAAGAAAACTCTGCGAGCAAGAGTATATCCATTCGAATGCAGCCCGGTAGAACCAAGTCCTAAAAGTACATCTCCCTTTCTTATGCTCTTTCCGTCTATGATTTCGCTTCTCATAACTGCTCCCACACAAAACCCTGCGAGGTCGTACTCCCCGGGGCTATAGAGATCGGGCATTTGCGCCGTCTCGCCTCCGAGCAAAGCACACCCGGCACGAACACATCCTTCTACAACACCTGAAACTATGTCTTCAACTACCTTGGGGCTCAGACTCGCGCCGGATATATAGTCTAAGAAAAATAAGGGTTTTGCTCCCGAAGTAACCACATCATCCACGTTCATCGCAACCAAGTCTATGCCTACTGTGTCGTTTTTACCCATCATTTGAGCGACAATCACTTTTGTACCGACACCGTCACTTCCGGCCGCCAAAACCAAGTTTTCAGCACCAAACTCCTTCATAGAGTAGAGCCCTGAGAACCCCCCGATTCCAGACAAAACCGCATCGCTGTGAGATCGTGCGGCAAGTTCCTTTATCCTCAGAACCCATTCCGATGCCGCATCGATATTAACTCCGGCTTTCTTGTATTCGTCCGATCTGCCCAAGGTCATCGCTTCTCAGCTCCTAGTTGCGTAAGATTTTAGTCACTCAATCCTGCCAGGCCTTGCCATATCTTCGACAAAAACCGGGTACTGACCCGTAAAACAAGCCGTGCAGACGTTGCCTACCTTTGCACCCAATAGATCCTCTAGGTCTTGGATTTCCAAAAATCTAAGACTATCCGCGCCAATAGCCGCTCGAACCTCTTCTTCGCTTCTTCCTGCGGCTATCAGTTCGCCTTTTGAGGAGGTGTCTATGCCATAGTAACAAGGAAATCTATATGGCGGAGAACTAATTCGAACGTGTACTTCTTTGGCTCCTGCCGCTCTAAAGAGGTTCACTATATACTTGGAGGTTGTTCCTCTCACTATAGAATCGTCAACCATAACGACGCGCTTTCCGGAAATAACTCTCCTTAAGGGATTGAGCTTTATCTTTACCCCTAATTCCCTCATGGACTGTCCTGGAGTAATAAAAGTCCTGCCGATGTATCTGTTCTTTACAAGCCCGATTTCGTAGGGTATCCCCGCCTCTTCCGCGTAACCCGTAGCAGCAGAGATCGATGAGTCAGGAATTCCGGTAACAAGATCTGCGCTGCAAGAATCCTTTTCGGCTAACCTACGTCCAAGCGCCTTTCGTGCCGCATGCACATTCAACCCATAGATATCCGAATCAGGTCGTGCAAAGTAGATAAACTCAAAAGCGCATAAAGATGGCTGAATATCTACTGGATGTCTGCGGTAGGACTCGATCCTTCCGCAAGAAGAATCGATGAATATCGCTTCCCCAGGGTCTAGTTCGCGAAGAAACTCGGCACCAACCGCATCTAGTGCGCACGTCTCAGAACATACAATATATGCGTCGTCCAATCGCCCTAGACACAGTGGTCTAAAACCATTGGGATCTTTTGCTGCGATTACACCGTTCGACGTAAGGATGCATAACGAATAAGCCCCTTTGATGTATGGCAATATGCTGGTAAAAGCCTTGAACGGATCGGTCTCATTGCTCCTCGCCATAAGGTGAGGTATTACTTCACAATCAGAAGTGGTCTGAAAAATAGAACCCTCACGCTCAAGTTCGGCCCGTATCTTTCTGGCATTTACCAAGTTGCCATTATGCGCGAAAGACATTTGGCCCTGCCACATTTTAACAGTTATAGGCTGAGAGTCTTCGATTCCACCCTCGCCTGCAGTCGAATATCTCACGTGCCCAAGAGCCGCACTACCCACCATACCTAGTATGTCTTCTTTAGAAAAAACTTCAGAAACCAAACCTGTCCCCTTTTCAGTACGGATCCTGGTTCCGTCGCTAACGGCAATGCCTGCGGATTCCTGTCCCCTGTGCTGAAGGGCGTAAAGACCGTAGTAGCACATGAGCGATGCATCAGGGTGGCCAACTACAGCAAATACTCCGCACTTTTCCGATATTCCGTTTTCGCTCAGATCTCCCATATCGGGTATCCTTCTTTCTTTAGGTTAAGTGATTTGTGAGATATATCGTCAGCCATATCCTTTTTGTATTGACGCAGCTTTTCCGCCAGGTCCCCATCGTTAAGACCAAGGATCCTTAAGGCCAAGAGACCTGCGTTTCTCGACGCATCAATCCCGACAGCTGCTACAGGAACCCCCGGCGGCATCTGAGCAATTGATAAAAGAGCGTCCATTCCGCCTAAGGTCCCCGCGCTCACGGGAATACCGATAACTGGGATATCTACAAGCGATGCAAGTACACCGGGAAGAGCGGCCGATAGACCTGCGGCCGCTATGATAACCTCAATGCCCCTTGAGATCGCCGAATGGGCGTACTCTTCAAGCAAGGCATGCGTCCTATGGGCTGATATAATCGCAAGTTCGTACCTAACTTCAAAATCATCTAGTATTTGAAACAGGTCCCTAACTCTGCCCACATCGCTCGCAGAACCCAAGACTACACCAATACGAATCTTCTCCTCTTTGCTCATTAGCAATACGCCCCCTACGGCAATACAAAATACACAACCAAATCTCCCTAGAACAACCCGGGGATCAAGTGGACTATTGAAATCAAACCCAATAAGTAGACCAACCAATGTATATCCTTGGCTTTTCCAGAAAAGACCTTAACAACCACGTAGCTGATGAATCCTGCGGAAATGCCGTCGGAAATTGAAAACGCAAAAGGCATCATCGCTATAGTCATAAATGCCGGAAAAGCTTCTGAAAAGTCGGACCAGTCAATCTCCCTCACAGGAAGCATCATGAGCACGCCGACGATAATAAGTGCGGGAGCTGTGGCTTCGGTAGGAATCATGCCGGCCAAGGGTGCAAAAACCAAACTCACCAAGAAAAGAACGCCCACTACGATTGCGGTGAGCCCGGTTCTGCCACCTTCGGCGATACCGGCGCTTGATTCAACATATGTAGTCACGGTACTTGTTCCTAGGAGTGCGCCGAGGCACGTGCCTATAGCATCAACCGTCATCATTTGTCTTATGCGGGGAAGCTGACCTTTTTCGTCGAGCATATTGGCTCTCGCCGCAGTACCCATCAAAGTCCCTACGGTGTCGAATACGTCTACAAACCAAAAACTGAATATCGTCATGAAACCAAGGTCAAGAGCTCCTTTAATATCCATCTTGCCGAAAATAGGGGCTATTGATTCCGGTTTCCCTATTATGCTGCCTTCAATGTGCGTGACTCCCATAGGAATCCCGATTAGGGTAGTTACAAATATCCCGATGAGAATTGCACCTCTTACATTCCTCGCCATGAGAATTGCGGTAATCATGAGTCCTATTAAGGCGAGAGCCGGTCCGCGCACAGACAAATCGCCTCTTGTAAGTATCGTAGCAGCATCGGAGGTAATTATGCCGGCGTTTTTCACCCCTATGAATGCGATGAACAATCCTATTCCTACACCTACCGCCTGCTTTATGGTCTTCGGAATAGAAGCATCTATCACGTTAATTGCACCCGTCAGTGCAAGGATCAAAAACACAACCCCAGACAAAAACACTGCCCCTAGCGCTACCTGCCAACCGGCTTGAGCCGAAACGACAAACGCGAAGAATGCGTTTAAGCCCATCCCACTTGCCAAAGCATACGGGTAGTTGGCAATCAGACCAGCCAGAATTGTTGTGATCCCAGCCGATAAAACGGTTGCGGTCATAACCGCGCCAAATGGCATGCCTGCGGCGCTTAGAATATCCGGGTTTACGAAAATGATGTATGCCATGGTCATAAACGTTGTAAGTCCTGCAATAACCTCAGTCTTTACGTCAGTACCATTCTCTTTGAGTTTGAACATTCTTTCTAGCAACAATTCCTCCCCCTTCTTTAGCACCACTAATTATCATTTGATGCCATATCATAGATTATGGATTCTTGAGAACACCTACATAGGGCAGCCCACGATATTTCTCACCATAGTCTAGTCCGTAACCTACCACAAAGACGTTGGGAATTATAAAACCATAGTAGTCCAAATTCACTCTGGTCCTTCTGCGAGCGGGCTTGTCGAGGAGGGCACAAACCTTGAGACTTGCCGGTTGTCTAGTCTTGAGGGTGTCTAAGAGGTACCTGAGGGTCAAGCCTGTGTCAACGATATCTTCTACAAGAAGCACATGTCTACCTGACACACTTTGTTCAAGGTCTTTAGTAATCCTTACTTCTCCTGAAGACTCAGTAGATACCCCGTAACTTACGGTCCCCATGAAGTCCACGGCGGCGTCCTGCTCTAGACTCCTTAGCAGATCTGCCAAAAACACAAAACTCCCTTTCAATATGCCCACCATGAGGAGATCTTTCCCTGAGTAGTCGCGGGATATCTCAAGAGCCATTTCCTTCACCCTTTTTCTTATCTCCTCTTGGCTGATAAGCACATCGATGTCTTCTCCTACCACATGCTCACCTCCTTAGGAACTTTCTCGCCTCCAATCTATCATCACGATCTTCTTTGTGCAATAACATATTAACCAACTATCAAATTGTCAAACAATTTAGGCAAGACTTTACAAAACACGCTTTTCATCTAAAATATATAGCGAAACATGCAAGCGATGCCCACTTTGGCCGTTACATAATCGCAACCCATCCGTATTACAAAACAGTAATAAGCAAATCCACTAAGGAGGGTGCCACATGAAGAAGAAACTGTACCGCTCCCGGACAAATAGAATGATATCTGGGATTTGCGGAGGAATAGCGGAATACTTCGGTATAGACGAAACACTCGTACGCCTGGCAGCCGCGCTATTGATGCTTGTCTCTGGCATAATACCTTTTGTCATAGTCTATTTTATAGCATCAATCATAATACCGGAGGCTCCTGAAATCCAAGGACCAGCTGCTTAAGTATGGGATTCATTTCTGCTGTATTAGTCGATTAGGTTTCTGGCCAAATACAGGCAGAGTCCCATGACTGAGACAACGCCAATTGCTATGATGAGGTCATAGGCACCTGCTGTCCCTTTGACCTCACCTCTAACATACCATGCAAGGCTCCCCAGAAAAGAACACACAAATATACATCCCAGAACGAAGTTTATCTTTTTGTGCCTTTCCCAAAGAGCCATCTTCTCATCCCACGACATATCGTCCCATTCAGGCGTTTCCCAGATGGGAGGCTGGCGTTTGAAAAAACCTCTAATCCGCATAGCTTCACTCCCGAGATCTATTAGGAAAAACCTCGAGATTAGCCTGAGGCACTTTCACAAGGCGCCCGTCGTCTAACCTAACCACGGCTACTTCTGTAGTAATCTCAGATTCAACCTGTTCAGGCATTGGGCTTATGTCTTCTACGAAGCCCCACATCCCGAAATACGGGGGCCTTATGCACCTTACTCTCCCACCTTTTTCGATTTCTGCAAACATGACATGTGATGAAGACTCGACGTACTGAGATGCTGACACGACAGGAATTTGGTCGATAGACGGGTCGCTAAGCAACTTTTCAAAATCGTCACCAGGGATCACGATCTCCGGCCTTATTACGCCTGCCCTTATCTGAGTTGTACCGTTTATGCAAGCAATCTTGCCTTCACGGCTTGATAGGATATCCCAAGCCTGTTCGTTCATGGGAAGTTCTCCAAACCCCTCTAGCATGATGATTGTAAAATCTGACTCTTCGTAGCCTGTGATACCGGCAGACATTTCTTTACCGAGGACAGAAACCAGACTCTTTTGGTCTACCCCGCCGATAATGAGACCTGCAGCTCCTTTCTCCTTTGCTTTTCTAACCACTTCATCACTTGCGTAAGAACCACCCACCAAGACCTTACCCTTTACGTCTTCTTTGTCCATTCTCTCGCTCAAAATGGGTTCCCTTGGCCCATCGCTTAGCAACAAGAGCTGCCCATAAGCTTCGTACCCTATGCCAAATACACCTTGGATATATGCGCCGACAGTTTCCACAACTGCCCCATAGTCGGGTACAATGCTCTTAACTACTCCCGGGATATGCGCCAGCACCTCTATGTGCTTGATCACCCTAGCAATGGTAATAGTACCTGTAAGGGTGCAGATCTTCTCAACTACACCGCTCATAGGCGCATATACAAAATCTACTGACGCAACTCCGGGTGCAGCGGCGATTATCTGCCCCTCATTGACAAACTCGCCTTCCTTCACGGTCGTAAACATCCGAAGAAGCCGCGCCGGAACAGACAACCGCGAAGCTGCGGCAACAATGGTCAATGGCCTTGCCGACCGAGGATCTTCACGGATGACTATCTGACCGTTCAATCTTGAGATATGTTCTATGAACCCGTCACAAGGCGATTTCACCTCTATGACAGGAGACCAAAAATCTTTCTGGTACCTAGCGACTATCTCACCTGTCTGTACATGATCTCCTTCTTTTTTAAGCAACACGCTATCGACCAAATCCATATCTAACGGACGTTTGAGCTCTGATTTGAGATCAATTACGTACGGGTTTCCTCTTATGAATTCAGTTTTGGCAATGATAGTGTCAGGGGCGGAAACATCACCTACTTTGACCATAACCTCACCGGGCGTAGGGATTTTCCTTTCTTTCTCAATTCTTGCTATATCAAGTATTTTAAGAGTAGACATCAAAGCCACTAGCCTCACCTCCTCGTCAATTCATCTAGGAATTCAGCAGGGTAAGCATCGAACTCGCTATACCAGCGTGCTACAGCTCCATACTGGTAGCCGTTGGCCGCAGGAAACACTATGGGGCGAGCTCGTCCGTCAAGAATAACGCCTGTAACGCCGCCTACCGCCTCTTTCGTCATGGGCTTACCCGGACCTGCTCCTACATCAAAGTTCCTTCCGGGAATAACTTCTATGGTTGTTGCATCCGCACCGTCGATAGGGATTACCGTGATCTCGCCTCCAACCACTTCATAGGTGCGTCCTCGGATTTTGACTTGCGCCATGACACTACCTGGACTGACGCGCGGTCCCATGGGCGCTATACAAGTACCCAAAGGGATTAAGCATTCAGTCATCATCATCTGGGCAGCTATTTCTTTGTCAATATCCATAAGGGCGCCCATGTGCGGCAACAAGAACTGGCTGTCGACATAAAGATCGGTTATGCCTTCCGGTTGAAAGCCGTCTACGAGTATCATAGCGGCCTGATTTCGTCGAGGAGCATAGGAAAGAGCGCCGCCTGTGCCTACAATAGCTTTTACTTTCATCATGTCGACCCGGGTTTCCCCACCGGGCGTCTGGTAAAACATATCACCGATAGTGCGGCGCCGCTGTACTCCTTTGAGCTCGCGAATGAGCATCCTATGGTGATTCATTGAGAGCCGCAGAACTTCTTTGCAAACTACTTGCTCTAGCATGAGTTCTTCTAGCGTCTGAGGTAATGTGGTTGGCCTTATCATTTTGTTGAAATTCCAGTTCCTCAAAATGTCGTCATCCCATTTCCCAGGCAACCACCTCATGATCGCATCTATACCTGCTTCACCCAGTACATTTCCCATGCTATATGACATGCCCAGGTTAGCAGATACCGTTCTATAAAACTCACCGTCGATAACGGAAAATACGTCGGTGGTCGCTCCTCCGACGTCAACAGCCAAGACGTCACCTTGAGCTATTTCGCTCACGTACGTTAGCGCATCTCCTACTGCCACAGGTGTGGGCTTCACATTACCTTGTGTCCACGCAACTAACGTAGCATAGCCCGGAGCATGCATCATCACATGTTCCAGAAACAATTCGTGAATGGCTCTCCTTGCAGGCTCAAGCACCTCTTTTTCAAGCACAGGTCGTATGTTGTCGGTATAGACAACGTACATACGCTCGGACTGCTTTTCAAAAATCCTCTCTATGATGGGACGCGCCTGAACATTTCCCGCAAAGATAACAGGCAGCTTGAAATCCTTGCCAAATCTAGGCTCCGGCGTTCCCATGGCGACGATTTCCGCAATAGACGCCACTTCCGAGATGTTCCCACCGTCGGTGCCCCCGGTTATTAGGATCATGTCAGGTCTGATCCGTTTCACGGTCTCTATTTTCTCGATTGTGCTTCTCGAATCATCGATCGCAATGACATCGGCCACAATAGCGCCTGCTCCAAGAGCTGCCCTGTGCGCAGATTCTGCCGTGAGCTCTTTGACCAAGCCTGCCACAACCATCTGCAGTCCTCCGCCGGCGCTCGATGTGCCTACCAAAGCGTCTACACCTGCGTCCCCCTCCATGCCGATAAGAAGCCTTGAATCTTCTAGAATATGGACACCCGTGCGCTCTTGCAGCCTAGATAGCGCACTCTTAAGTCCGATCATTACGTCAAGATGGGGAGCTTCAACAGTTGTAGGAACCGAAGTCTTTCCCACAAGTGCCCACTTGTCGTCTTTTCTTTCGAAAAGCACGGTTTTTGTGGTGGTACTGCCAATGTCTGCCGCTAGGATTCTTCGAAACAAGGGCGCAACCTCCTTTCCTAGTCCGAAATGTTAACTTGAGAGCATTTTCGATGAACTAATATAAAGCTACGTGTCAGATACGAAGTTGAGTTGATATGCTATCGGTATGAGTAATTTCGCTTAGCTCAGCAATATTCCTCTTTTCGTTGCGCCAATCTCATCAAAGACGAGCATGTAGTGCTGAAAAGAGTTTGGATCTCTACAACTTTACTATACAGTAAATTGGCGATCTATTCACCATCCCCGGACGCTGCCCGCAAGATTCCCTCATAGACGCTCACTGTACCTTGTAATGCAACTACTCGAGTGTTACACTCTTGTAAATACTCTCATGGTTTAGCGAGGGATCAAATATGAGAAAAGACGATAAGTTCCTAGGTGATGGCCTATCGTTTGATGACGTCCTCCTTGTGCCGGCATATTCTGAGGTAATTCCCAAATATGTCGATGTGTCCACTGTTTTAGGCAATAACCTCAAACTGAGCATACCTATAGTCAGCGCTGCGATGGATACAGTTACAGAAAGCAGGATGGCGATCGCAATGGCTCGCGAAGGTGGACTCGGGGTAATACATCGCAATATGTCAATTCAAAGACAAGCGCAAGAGGTAGACAAAGTGAAACGTTCTGAGCACGGTGTTATTTCGGACCCTTTTTACCTCTCACCGGAGAAAACCGTAGAAGATGCGCTCAACTTAATGGCACGCTATCATATCTCAGGGGTACCAATAATAGAAAACAACAGGCTTGTAGGAATCATAACCAATAGGGATATCCGTTTTGAGGAAGACTACACGAAGCTGATAGAAGACGTGATGACCAAAGAAGGCCTCATAACCGCTCCGGTAGGAACCTCGTTGGATGAAGCAAAGAAAATCATGGCAAAGCACAAAATTGAAAAACTGCCCCTAGTCGATGAGGAATTCCACCTTAAGGGGCTCATTACCCTAAAAGACATAGAAAAGACACGTCAGTACCCCAATGCGTCAAAAGATGAGAAGGGCCGACTCATGGCAGCAGCCTGTGTAGGGGCCGGACCCGGTACTATAGACCGCGTGAGAGCCCTCGTAGATGCGGGCGTGGACGTGCTAGTTGTAGACAGCGCCCACGGTCACTCAGTAGGAGTGCTTAATGCCGTAGAGATGATAAAGAACGCATTTCCCGAAAAAACGGTAGTCGCAGGCAACGTAGCCACAGGCGAAGGTGCCAAAGCGCTGATCGCAAGAGGCGCCGACTGCGTAAAAGTTGGCGTCGGCCCGGGCTCAATATGCACAACCAGAGTTATCGCAGGAACCGGCGTTCCTCAGATTACCGCCATATTTAACGCGGCACTTGTTGCCAAGGAATACGGGGTGCCCGTTATCGCAGATGGCGGAATCAAATACTCAGGAGACATTGCTAAGGCTTTAGCCGCAGGCGCTAACGCTGTCATGCTGGGCGGTCTTTTGGCCGGCACCGAAGAGAGCCCGGGAGAAATGGAAATATGGCAAGGTCGCAGTTTCAAAGTCTATAGAGGCATGGGGTCTCTGGCCGCGATGAAGGAAGGGGCCGCCGACCGCTACTTCCAGGAGCCTTCAACAAAACTCGTCCCCGAAGGCATTGAAGGGCGGGTTCCATATAAAGGACCTGTATCAGAGACTATCTTCCAGTTGATTGGCGGATTAAGAGCAGGCATGGGTTATTGCGGAGCTAAGAACCTAGAGAGTCTGCACGAAAATGCTAAGTTCATCCAGATCACAAGTTCAGGTTTGCGAGAAAGCCACCCGCACGACGTTTATATAACCAAAGAGGCGCCAAACTACACCCTTTTCTCAAGCTAAAGCAACTTTTGGATACATCCGACAAAGAAACAACCCGGAAGCGCACACTTCCGGGTTGTTTTAATGAGTCCTTCTATACTTAGGGTTCTATGGATTCACCGTTTAGATATGTTACGCCGTCTGTGTAGACATTAGCTGGGTTCCATAACATGAAGGTCTCTATGCCATGCTCGTAAACCGAATCAATCTGCGCCTGTACCTCTTTTGGACCGTACTTGATCCTCATGGAAAAATCCTGCAGCCATGGACGTATTCTGGCTTTTAAGCCATCGGTCCTTTGGATAGCCTCTTCCATGGCCTTATATACCACCTCTGAGGGGTGAGCTTCGGGAACCTCGAATCCATAAATACCCGCATTGTAGTAGTGAGAAGGGTAAACCATCGGCGATATGAAATCAACCAAAGACGCAAGCTGCTCTAGTTTTTGCCCGATGCCCATATCGTCCTGCGCAATAGTCACAAATCCAAAGACATCCGCGCTCAGAAAGCCTTTCCCCTCCAAGGCATCATCCATGTATTTAAGGAACGCGGCAATAGCATCGCCTCTGGACCCGAATTTTTCGGAACCGGGCATAAGGACGCTGGTTTGCTCTAGTCCTCTGGCACTGTCAGGAAATCTCACGTAGTCAAGTTGTACCTCATCAAAGCCCATGTCGCACGCCCAAAGGGCTATATCCCTGATAACGTCCCAGTTTCTCTCGTCGTAGGGGTTAAGCCACAACCTTCCATCCCTATCTCTCCATAAACTACCGTCTGCATTCCTTATGGCTTGTTCAGGCTTGAGGTTTGCCAGATAGGGATCTTGAAAAGCCACTACACGAGCGATCATGTAGTAGTCTTCTTCGGCAAGAACATCAACTAACGCGGAGAAATGCTCGTAGCCTCCAATCCTAGCGGGAATGTTGAAATCTCCTGTCGGAGTACAAGGGATCCTGCCATTGTTATCTTTTACGTCCACTACAAAACAGTTCAGTCCCGGATTTTCTCTCACAAAGGTTATCACCCTTTTGAACTGGGACGGCGTGCCAAAAACGTCCATCGTAACATAAACGCCTCTGGCTTGAAGAGCTTTTTCCATCGCGTCTGCCGTCTCAATAGGCTCGGTCTCAGGGGATTCCTCACCATTTGGCTCTTGGTTGGAAATACCGGGGGACGAATGTGTTGGACGGAAGAACTCCTTAAGTGATCCGTCACCATAACCGTAGAAGACACATACTCCCGTGAGAAGCAAGATCCCCACGAGAGTACCGAAAACAGCACGCCACCTTACCCGTGACTTTTCTCGTTTTGCCGAAGCCCTAGTACTTTGCCTGGTTCTGCCATGTTCTTGCATTCTTCTCTCCCAATCTGCGTAGCTTCAATTGATTGCCCGCCCTTAGTCACTTAATCTTACTATGGTCTGGGCAATCTTTGATAGTACTATGACGAGAAGAATCCATGACTGGTTTCCGTATCGCATACCAAAACTACCTCGTCACAAGGTATCTAAGGGCAACGCAGATGTCAAGATGTCCCAAAGAAAGATCCAAAGGTATGATTAGCCTCTGTATATCCAGCGTGGAAATCACTACTCCCTTGCCTGAAATTATGGTAGGGGGGGATAGTTTGCAGGTGTAGCCGTGTTCTTCTAGCCCTACAGCCGCTTGTCCAGTTATTATGTTCCCCATTTCAGCAATTGCCGACTCAGCAAGATTATCAAATACCGGTACGGCATCGCCGATCAGAGCCCCCGCAATGGCTTTTGCGGTACGCTCCGACATGCAGTACAAGACGATACCCTCTGCCTCTCCCGTCACACCTATGGCTACGTTGACCTCTCCAGACGTAGCTCTTGACTCTTCGAGACGCAGTTGTCCGCGGCTCACCTCTGCGCCCAACTCTTGGGTAAGAAAACTGTAAGCAGACTCCAAAAACGGGTTAACCAAGCTCGCTTTTAACATTAGATAATCCTCCTAATATGCATCAAGTTCTAATTATATGTATACACTTGCCCTTAGGAACAACGTCTATAGAAAAACGGACGAACCTGCAAAAAACCATAGTCTCTAGCGTTAAACAGAGCTTCAGTCGCACCTATGAACAAGATGCCGCCCGGTACGATTGAACGCGCCAGGTTCGAAATGACATGATTCTTGCCTTGATCTGTGAAATATATGAGAACGTTTCTGCATAAAACAAGTTCCATATTCTTGGGATAATCTGTCCCCAACAAATTGTGTTTTTCGAACCTTACAAATCTCTTTAGTTTGTTATTGACTATGTATGAATCGCCGTCAACATCGAAATACTTAGAGATGAGGGCTTCGGGAACACCTTTCACTTCATCCGCCAAATACCGCCCTTCTTTGGCCTTGTTCAGGCTACCTTCATCTATATCTGTGCCAAGTATTGATATTTTGTGGCAACCTGCTTCCAGAAACGCCATCGCAAGCGAATAGGCCTCTTGTCCTCCCGAAGAACCTGCGCTCCACGCCTGTATGGTCTTTGCAGGTGAGTTCGCGCGAATCAGTTCCGGGATGAATTCATCGCATAGCACATCCCAGTGCTCGGAGTTCCGGAAGAATTCCGAAACGTTTATAGTAAGGTAGTCAAGCAACTTTGCCAACTCACGCTCATCTTTCTCCAGACGCTTGGCAAATGTGAGGAAGTCCGGTATCTCATTCCTTTTCATGTAATTTACTAGCCTGCGATGCATCTGCTGGCTTTTGTAGTTATGTAGTTTTATCCCTGAAAGATCCGTTACCTTCTTACAGAAATACGCATACTCAGTGCCGTAGAAGTTAACATCATTCTCTGACATACCTTCGTTTCTTATCATCGCCCAAAACTCCGTTTCGATTGGTGTCCACCGAATTCATTGATCATACTTGCGATGCCGGTAATAGGAACCAGTACGTCGGTAGCTCCGGTTTCGTAACAAGCTTTGGGCATGCCCCATACGACAGACGTCTCTTGATCTTGGCAGATAACGGTTGCCCCTTTTTGTTTTGCGGCCCATGCTCCCTTGGCGCCATCAAAACCCATGCCTGTAAGTATCACTACCATAAGATTGGATCCGAATAAAGAGACGGCATCAAAAAGAGTTATGTCGACAGACGGCCTTACCCCATGAACAGGGGTACCTTCATCTAAATATACATGGAAAGACTGTCGTCCATCTATAATTGACGAGTCAAGGCGAAGATGGTATCCTCCCCTTGCTACTAACGCTACACCCGGCTCGAGCACATCCTCTTGCTCAGACTCTCTTACAGTCAAAGAAGACAGGCTGTCGAGCCTTTGAGCAAATGAAGTTGTGAAGCCTTTGGGCATGTGCTGACAGATGACAATTCCGCAAGATAGATCGGGCAAAAGATGAGATACGATTTGCTCCAAAGCCTGCGGTCCGCCGGTAGAGGAACCTATCACGACCAAGGAGTCCAAAGTCTCCTCACCTGCAGAAGATTTCCTCCTCTTGGCTCTTTCTTTCTCGTGGCGACGCAACGGCTCCCCGATCCTGAGTCTGGCCTTAGAAGCTTGGATGACCTTCTGACAAAGCTCAGAGGCCACCGAAGTAACGCTATCTCTGGAAGCAGGTTTGGGAACGAAATCTACTGCCCCCATAGAAAGAGCCTCCAAGGTTACCTGAGAACCGCGCTGGGTCAATGACGAAAACATTACCACCGGGAGAGGACGATTGTTCATTATGTTTTTAAGAACAGAGATCCCGTCAAGTTTGGGCATTTCTACATCCAAGACAAGCACGTCCGGACTAAGCGAGATGCACTTGGCAACCGCTTCGACGCCGTCTGCCGCTTCGTCTACTACTTCAATCCGGGAATCGCCAGAGAGCATCTGCCTGAGCATCCGCCGCATAAACAAGGAATCGTCTGCTATTAAGACCCTTATCTTCTCGTCGGTCATATGCAATTAGCTTACGCCTCGCATTGTTTTCTTACTGCTTCCAACAATTTGTCAGACTGGAAGGGCTTTACGATGAAATCTCGTGCCCCCGCTTTTATGGCTTCTAACACCATGCTCTTTTGTCCGAGTGCCGTCACCATTACTACCTTCGCGTGAGGATCATGCTCCTTCATCTGTTTGAGAGACTCAATTCCATCTAGTACCGGCATGGTAATATCCATAAGTACAAGGTCAGGGTTTTCCTGCAAGTAGCGTTTTACTGCCTCTTCGCCGTTACTCGCCTCTACCACTTCATAACCGTTCTCCGCAAGCAGTCTTGAAGTCTTGTTTCTCATAAACATCGCATCATCTACAACCAAGATTTTTGCCATACCTTTCACTCCTTGAATCGGAATTCTTTTTCGGGTCCTGTTGTGGAAGTAACTCTCACAACCCCTTTTGAAACATATAGATACATCGACCTTCCATAGTTACCGCCCGTATCTCGTCCGACTACTTCAATCCGTTCATCCGCCAACGCTTGCTCTACTGCCTTTAGATTCATCACTCCCACTTCGCCAAAAGGAGAGGATAAGCCTGGGATAACATTGGCTCCGCCTGCAATCGCTGCCATAAGTCTTTCCCGTTTGCAGCCTATTCTCACCAACGAATGAGCCAGATTCGAGACAGCCGTAGTCCCGTATTTACCCGGTTGTTCATTTGGTTCCTGCGGGTGAAAGAAACCAGGAATGACCTCTGAGTTACCCGAAGCAGCTACATAGGTACATTGCCTGGGGCGCGGTAGGAAGACGTGGGCCATTCCTCCGGCGCAACAAACCGGATCCCACAAGCAGACTCCTATGCAAGAACCTAGCGAGTACGCAACAAGGATCTCGTCCTGGCTATTTGATACTTTGATTTCTGCGATTTTCACCGGGGTGACCCGTAAACCGTCCGTCTCCATTTGGATCCTCCGTCCTAAGTGCTGCCGTCTGTTCTACTTTTCCCTACTGGACAACAAAACTATCTCAAAAACAGCCTCGCTCCCGGCAAGGGAGAACTTCACATCGGATGCAAAGACCTCACCAGAGTAAAGATAGCTTGTCGCTAACGCTGTTTCGAGGATCGCACCGGCCATTTCCCTAATCAACATAGGTGGAGACGGCTTGAGAGTCATTTGCGCCGTATCCGCAATAGCGCTCAAAAGAGAGCACCCTATCATGTTTGCAATTTCGGATACAATGGACTCCTCCAGTTCTTGCTGGTTTTCCGAATCCGTTTCCTCTATGAAGTGCGGGACCATTGAAGAAACCACATCATGAGCCGAGTCGGGCCTGAACAGTATTATGATTTGACCGTCCATTTCACCTGTAAAGGAAACCCAAGAGCTCAGCACGATGTCATCGAGATACCCGGATAGCATCGGTACATGGTCGACTTCAGTGCATTTGACGTTCCCGAAGTCTGCCCTACAAGGCATCCCTGTAAGCGCAACAAGGGTCGATCTTGCCTTCTCTACACCAAGCTTGGTACACTCCCGGAAAAACAATGTATCCATCCATGCTCCTCCTTATGCAGATGAGCAAAACTCCTCAAAGCAGACGATTAACATCCAGAATCAGTGCCGGATCACCATCGGGAAGGATGGTAGCGCCTGTGATACCCTTCAACCTAGATAACATCCTACCCATATCCTTGAGTACAATCTCTTCTTCTCCTACTAAGTCATCTACTCCAAAAGCGAGAGGCTCATCGTTACTCCTGGTAAGAACCGCATATTGTAGACTGTCTTTCAGAGTCCATGAATCCCCATTTAAGGCTCCTTCGAGGGAGACAAGTGGAAAAATCCTACCCCGCACAACCAAAGCCGGTTTGCCTTGTATGGTCTTTACTTCTTCCCTTCTCAGAGCAATGGCTTCTTCTACGGAAGACGTAGGTACGGCATACGTAAGTTCCGAACACTCGACTAAAAGAGCCCTCATTATGGCTAAGGTCAACGGTAACCTCAATGTAAAAGAAGTCCCCAAACCTACCCGGCTCCTTACTTCGATGTTGCCATTTATCCGTTCAAGGTTAGTCCGCACAACATCCATGCCGACGCCCCTTCCGGACACTTGAGTAGCAACTTCCGCCGTAGAAAAGCCGGGCATGAAGATAAGTTCAAGCGCATCCTTATCAGACATCTTTGCTGAATCCTCCGGGGTTATAAGCCCTTTATTGACAGCAGATCGCTTTAGCTTCTCAGGTTCCATTCCGGCGCCATCGTCTTTTACCTGTATAACAACCTGATTCTCCTCATGCCAGGCAGACAACGTAATAGTGCCGTACTCCGGTTTCCCACGGGCTCTTCTTTCCTCCGGATTCTCAATGCCATGATCAACTGCATTTCTCAATATATGGATGAGAGGATCATCGATGGCTTCAAGGACAGTGCGATCCAGTTCTGTGTCTTCGCCCTGAATTCGTAGATCGATCTGCTTTCCGCACCGACTTGCCAAATCTCGTGTCATCCTAGGAAACTTTGTGAATATATTCTTAAGGGGCAGGAGCCTAGCCCTCATTATTCCTTCTTGCAGTTCTTGTGAAGTCCGCTGCAGATGAGAAGCAAGTGCGGCCAACTCATTGCCAATCACCGAGGTGCTTTTATCCACCAACAGCCTCGAGGCCAGCTGAGTAAGGCGGGTCCTATCAATTACGAGTTCCCCTACCATATTCATGAGAAAATCAAGAAGGTCCACATCAACCCTGACAGTACGTCCCAGTGAGGATCGCTTAGGCGCTTTGTCTGCCGAGACAGTTTCCTGCGCACCGTTAGCTGTGCGCTCAGAGGGTTTTTTGACCTTAGGTCTGTAAGGTGCTACGGTTACCTCCGTCACATCCTGTACCGACTGAGCAGTTACTCGCGCCAATTCCGCACCGTCTTTCCCCGGAACGTAAAGAACCACAGTGTTTCCCACGCGATCGGACTCTATGTCTTCGATTGACGGATTCGAAGCAATGATATCTACCAACTCGGATACCAGGGTATACACTTGGAAACACCGTACGGACAAAAGATCGGCTTCGGGGTTAAGATCCACTTTCACCTCATACAATGACGCACCGTCCGAAAGATATCCATCAAGTTTCTCGGCCAGAGCCCTGTCTGCATCTGGTAAAACCTCCACATCTTCCTGATGCGATCTTTGGCGTCCGGCATCGGTAGGAGAAGCAAACCGCTTAATAAGATTCATGACCTCCTCGCGGGATGGACACTCAGTCTCTTCTTCTAGCGAAACCTTCCATGCCTTTAACCAGTCAAGCACCACAAACAATACATCCACCATATCTGAGGTGAGTTCTTGCTCTCCCGAACGGACCTTTTCCATGATGCTCTCCATCGTATGGGTCACTTCAACGGCGTCTTGGAAGCCAAGCGTAGCAGCCCCGCCCTTGATCGTGTGCATTGCCCTGAAGACTTCTTGGATGATGCCGATGTCTGGGGCTTTTTCTAACTCAACCAGGTTCTCTTCAGTGTCAGCCAAAATCTCATCGACTTCAGCTAAGAAAACCTGTAAGTCTTCTTGAAATTCGGTTCGGTCTTTTCCGCTCATTGGGCACCACTCACTTCATCACTGCAGACGCCAGGTCTACTTCCTTGAGACTTCGGCTTTCCGCATCGGATATTATTCTCGTGAGATCAAGTAGCACGATCAAAGAACTGTTCATTTTGCAGATACCTGCTATGTAGTCAACGCCTTCTCCTTTTATGACAGAAGCGGGCGGTTCTATAGAGTCTTCCTGAATCCTCAATACCGAAGACACAGAATCAACTATTACGCCTATGCTCTCACCGTGAGATTCGGCAAGTACGATCTTTTGCTCCTCATCTCTTTCCTTTTTCTCAAAACCAAAGTGTTTTCTTAGATCGAGTACGGGAATAACTTTGCCCCTAAGGTTTATGATGCCCTCTACAAATTCGGGGGCTCTGGGCACCGGAACAATCTTTTGGATCGGGATTATCTCCCGTACCTGGCTTATGTCCACGCCATAGGTTTCGCTTCCTAGCGAGAAAGCTACGATTTGTCTGTCGTCATTCTTTTTGGCCGCTTCTTCACGTAAGGTATCGGATTTTGCCATTACATCGCCTCCCTGCTCTATGTAATGTATCGAAAGTACGCCAAGGGAAGTTGAGCACTGAAAAGGGATAAAAACGGGGTCATCAAAGAAAATGGAGATTAGGGCAGATATACTTAAGACTTATTCAATGGTATTGGCTATAGTATGCCAGATGTCTGGGGTTTCGAAACCACGAGACCAAGCGGCTACTCCTGCTAGATTATACTTGTTTACAAGCTGTACTCGTTTCTCCACAGAGTCTTTATCTTCAATCCAGACTTTGTAGGTTTTATTACCGACGGTTTTCTCAGCATATAGAAGGCCCGTTTCCTCTTGGTACGTAGTAGTCGGGTTATGTTCTCTAAGCCATTTCGACACAGATTCCATCCCCAAGGCCTTGCATGTGATCTTGGTCTCACCTTCTTCTTTGGTCTCTTCCCACAGCCTAGTATAAAACGGTATTCCTAACACGAGTTTCTTGCTTGGCACTTCGAGGAGGGTTGTCTCGATATTGGATTCGGTCCATGGAATTGACGAGACTGGGCCCGCAACATGTGAGCCTTGCGGGTATTGGTCATACGACATGAGCATCACATAATCAACAGTATCTGATAGTTTATCTCTTTCCAAGAAAAGCGACCAATTAGGGCTTTCGGACCTGACGGTCACGTCAATAGATACGGTAAGCCCTTGTTCGTGCAACAATGGCGTTATCTCCCGCACAAACTGAGTGAGATATGGCCCGTCATCGAGATACACATTTTCAAAATCGATGTTTATTCCGTCAAGTTTGTAGATCTTGCAGTAAACAAGTATCTGAGAGATCACTCTATCTCTAATCTCAGAGTCCCGGAGCACTTTTGAAGTTCTTTCGGGATTAAAGGAGTTGGAAAAAAGCGCCCAGACCTGATAACCTTTGGAGTGAGCCCAATCCACATAGTTTATATCTCCCCGATTCTCGATGCCTCCTTGGTCGTCCGAAAGATGGAACCACGTAGGTGATACGACATTTAGCCCAGGCATATCGCCTATTTTCGATGTGTCAATCCTGGCGCTATACACCTGCTCCCACGCCAAAACCACTTTATCTCCCTCTAGAGACTTTGGCACGTAATCTGAAACCTCATTAACTTCAGGTGGTCTTTCAAATACATTCGCTACCTGTTTAGTGCGAACAAATCCGCATAGTCCGTCTTTAGTTTCTACCTTAAGCCACCGTCCGCTTTCTGAGTATATGACGACCTCTGTTCCCTCTTTGATCTCTTTTACTCTGGGAGAAAAAACCGAAGGTCCGAGCCGCAGGAAGGCATCTGACGTCAACTTTCCGACCTTGGCCATCCGGTCTAATCTTCTCACTAAGAACATACCTGCTTCAGCATTGTATGTTGTGGAAACCGGATATAGAGCTTGTAGTGTATTGCTCGGAACGTAAGGCTCTTCGTCTACCAGTATAACGGGAAACTGCAAAGGAGCGGGATGCTGGTTCACATACGCTGTAAGAGAGTCTGTCTTAAGCTTTATCACCTTGTCTTTCGTTGTGACAACCATAACGCCTGATTCATCCCAATGTACATTCGGATCGATTTGCTCCTTTATGAATGAAAGGGGTATGTATGGTTCTTTGTTTTCGATTATGACCGGGAATTCCTGAATCTCCGCTAAGTAAACCAGATATGGCCGATCCGCTTCTGGCGGTTCTACCGTTCGTAATGAGTAATAAGCCGAAATCCCAATGACCACGACAACTAGAACTAACGCCGGTAGCCATTTTCTTGGCGACCGCTTCCGTCTTTTTCTGCTTCTTCTGGATGGAATGCTACCCACAATACCGATGACGGTCATCACTACCATTTCGTTAAATGATCAAAACAGGGATGGAGCTCAGGCCCTATCCCCATTTTCAGACGCGCTTAGTGCTTCGGGTTATAGCCCCAAGTCTAACATGCCTAACCGAGAACTTCCTCATATACCCTAAGCCAGTTACCTCCGAGGACTTTTTGAATATCTTCCTCGCTATAGCCGCGATTCATTAATTCTTGCGTAAGGAGAGGCAATTCCGAAACGTCCTTGAATACCTGGGGCTTTCCAGGTGGAGTCCCAAATCCGTCAAAGTCCGAACCCAGACCCACGTGGTCTATCCCTGCAATCTTCTTTATGTGATCTATATGATCGCAAAGCCTGGAAAGGGACACTTTTTCGTCGTCGTCATCCACAAAAGCCGGGCAATATACCACACCGATAACTCCGCCCTTTTCGGCTAGTGCTTCTATTTGTTTGTCCGTGAGATTGCGCGGATGCGAGGCAAGGGCTCTAGCATTTGAGTGAGACGCTATATAAGGCCTTTCTGCAACTTCATGAACGCCCCAGAAACTGGATTCCGAAAGATGGGACACGTCGACGAGCATCCCAAGACGCTCCATTTCCTTGATGACTGAAATGCCCAAATCGGTGATGCTGGAACCCGCATGTTTCTCTCCTACTCCATCGGCTAGATCGTTTCTCTGATTCCATGTAAGACCCATAGCCCTTACTCCGAGCCGGTAAAAAGTCCTCAGAACGCGAAGGCTGCCTTCGATCGCTTCGCCCCCCTCTATGCTCAAAAGACCGCACACCTTACCGCTTTCCTTTGCATTTCTGATGTCTTGCGCGGAAGTCGCAAGAACAAAACTCTCAGAAACGTCAACCAGACTGTAGAAGGCATCCATAAGTTCCAGACATCTTCGCGCGGAACGGGTCGGTTTGTACTGAGGCTCAATATAAAGAGCCATCACTTGACACGTCACTCCGCCTTCCTTAAGCCGCGGGAGATCTATGTGACCACTCTCATTTCTCTCAAAGAAATCGCGCTGCTGCGAAGAAGCGTACAGTCCTCTTCCGGCAAAAGCCAATAGCGTATCGCAATGGCCGTCGATTATTATAGATTTCTGGTGAAGGTTCAAAGCATCTGTCAAGAAACTTCCCCCTTATCAAATTGCCAGGTTAGCTAATAGCCCAAACCTGGCAATTCCTGTACCTATTCCTCTTTTGGAGGAACCACTATGTAAGAAGCTGTACCGATCCATCTACTCCTCAATCTTGATTGCCTCGGTAGGACAAGTATCCGCAGCCTCTCTCGCGCAGTCGATGTTGGACTCCGCGCCTTCTTTTACCGCTGCCTTGCCCTCATCGGTTAATACAAACACATCAGGACAAGTATCTGCACATAGCCCGCACCCAATGCAAAGATCTTGATCAACGCAAACCTTTGGCATTTTTCTACCCACCTTTCTTTTACTTGGTTTTTTACGCTAAAATTATAACACACTTCACTTGGTTTTTTGCCCGAGACTGTTTGCTACCTAACTCTCGCGGCATTCAGGGCGTCTGAAACAGCATCAATCCACCTCCGGGAACTAATTGTAGCCCCGGTAAACCCTTCAACTTCGGCGCTGTTTTTCTCTACGAATGCCTTTTCCATCTTTTCTTTGGCTTGAAGCACTGGTGTATAGGAATAAGTTGGATAATCTCGGCGCTCATTTTTCTCGTCATATTCCAAAAGACGGACCTCAGTTATCATGTCATTCTCTATTGTCACCAGAGCAATCCCATACCCACCATTTTCGACAGGCGATTTGCCTAAAAAAGTGCCATCAAAATACATTGTCTCAATACCAGGCTTCTGTTTTGCCTTTTCTAGCGCAAAAGAAACGGCGGCTATATACTTTTTCGAAGATGCTGTCGCCCCGGTATACACATCAACGGCCGCATCCTGCTTCCCTATCAGCTGTTTCGAGAGTTCTTCGTTAGCTTTTTTTGCTTCTTCGTATTCATAAGTATCAAGGTTTTTCTCTTCTCCATATACCGTAAACTCGGACAGTTTTACTTCTGTAATCTTGTCGTTTTTTACGGTAACTTCGGCAACCGCATAGCCTCTATCGTCTACCTGGGAAACCCCCTTGTACGTGCCATCGATATAGATTTTAGGACCACAACCTACTACAAGAAAACTCATTGCTACAGTTACTATTGCCAGGAGCGTAAGAGAGCGCTTCATAGACATTCCATCCCCTTGTACTATCACTTGTCATATACATATTGAAATCACGATATCTATTATGACCTATTTTGAAACAAGATGTTCCCTTAAAAAGGTCTCGACAGTTCGTTTTTCGTCTCTCACCGGTACTTTTCATCTGCTTTCTTAAGAGCAAAGTATCGATCGGCAAGATTAGCCATCCCTTGCCCCGGTGAATTCGAGAACCCAAAGGTAAGCCAGACAGACCATGACTTTTCAGTGAATTTCACACCTTTTCTAAACAGCCCTCTGTCGCTCATTGTCGGCTTACTCCTAAATACTCTCAAGGAAATTCACACGGTTCCCAACGAAATCCAAAGAACCGGCGAGGGCACGCGCCTTAACCAAACTAGATTAATAGAAAAAGAGGGGGACATAAGTGTTAGACAAAATCATGGTGATCGAGGAAACCAGAGAGCATCTCGGGGAAAATAGGCGTTTTTTCATCCACTACCAGTTCGAACGTAAGTCCTATCCAGACGGGTACTCCATGAAAGCAACCCTAATGGAACAAGACCATGACGGCCAGGTATGCGAAACTATATCATGCGTTGAGCTACCCAATCTCGACTATAGGATAGCTCAGCACCTGCTATTTGCAATACATAATGC
>ERZ795047.1434-NODE-1434-length-25406-cov-5.429174_pt1 | contig 25406 bp, 20 predicted proteins | sample MGYA00375131_ERZ795047 | MGnify/ENA primary metagenome ERZ795047 (study PRJEB30176, sample SAMN05720228) | activated sludge metagenome | isolation source: Anaerobic digester | place: Japan | collected 2015-05-20 ...
AACCAACACCCCTCCGCCTTCGCTAAAGCTACGGCGAGATGAACCTACCCCCCTTCCGCCTTCGTCGAGACAGGCAAGGGGGGAATAGTCTTTTTTGCTTTTGGCGAGACAGACAGGGGGAATAAAAGTGAAAAAAGTGAGGTGATTTAAAATTTGAAATTAAAAAAATAAAAAATCCTCTACAGAATAGAGGATTTTAATTTAATAATTTTTGTAAACTAATCGTCTAGCGCAATACCAAGCATTCCAATTACCATCTTTCATACGCTTGTTTATGGCCCATTCTGTGGCTTTTTTATAATCTAATTTATCAGCATTAGAAATATCTTTGTGTATAGAGTTTATTTGCCAAAGACCAAGATCTACTGTTTTATTTGCATTAACACCCATAGCATCAGGGTTCCATCTACTTTCACAATTAATAATAGTTTCAGCTATTTTGGTATCAAGACCAGCTTCAGCTACTCTATTTAAAACCCATTTTTTCATTTCGGTTGTTGGATCAATTGAATCTTCAATTTCGGTTAGAGAAGTTGTAGTTTCTTGATTGACAGGACAAGTTTCTTCATCTATAATATTTTTTCTAGTTTCAGCTGTTACTATCTGAGGAAACATCATATTGAAAGAAAAAGCTATTACTGCTATGATGGCAATTAACTTGTAGGTAAATCTAGTATAAATTGTTTTTTTGTAATTCATATTTTGGTCATTCCAGATTTTATTAAAATAATATTCTCTGGGTTGACTTATTTGAATTTAAAATCCTGATTATATCTCAGGATCGGTCAACGCAATATTGTATCATAATGACGAGTTTTTGTCAATATGGTATAATAGATTAGTAAATTATTTTTTATATTTTTTTGGCTAAAATAAGGCAAATATGGACAAAAAACATATCAACAGGCGGGTGTACGGTTATATCAATAAAAATAATTCTAGAAAAGAAATTGGAGCAAATAAGACTAAATCTGATAAAAAAGGTTTTTTTAATTTTACTAATCCAAAAAACAATGATTTAGTTGATATTTTGTTGAAAATAGGCATTTTTCCTTTTCGATTGATCTATTGGATATTAAGATTTTTGTGGAAATTGTGGCAAAAAAGACCAAAAATGAAAGCTAAAACTAAAAAAGAGTTTAGAAAAAAGTTAGGCTTTGTTATGTTGATGATATTGGTGTTTGGTTTTTTGGCTAGCACTATTACTGTAGCTTGGATTAGTAAAGATTTACCAGATCCAGATAGATTAACAGATAGAATTGTCAATCAAAGTACTAAAATTTTTGATAGAACTGGTGAACATGTTTTATACGAAGTTTATGCTGAACAAAAGAGAACTTTAGTAAATCTTAAAGATATACCTCAAAATTTAATAAATGGTGTGATTGCTACGGAAGATTCCAAATTTTATGAACATAAAGGAATAAGAATTTCTAGTTTTGTACGAGCAATTTTTTATGGTATTTTTACTAATAAACAAATTGGAGGAACTTCAACTCTTACTCAGCAATTAGTAAAAAATGCTATTCTTAATAATGAAAGAACTTTTCTTCGTAAATTAAAAGAAGTTATTATTTCTATTCGTTTAGAACAAAAATATAGTAAAGAGCAAATTTTGAAAATTTATTTTAATGAGATTCCTTATGGCTCAACTAATTATGGTGTGCAGTCAGCAGCTCAAAGTTATTTTGGCAAAAATGTTTCAGATTTGAATCTTCAAGAATGCGCTACTTTGGCTGGTTTACCAAAAGCTCCTACTTCTTATCTTAATAATTCAGAAGCTTTGAAACAAAGAAGAAATTTTGTATTACGCCGAATGTTTGAAGAAGGTTATATTTCTGAAGAAGAAAAAAATAATGCTCAAGCCGAACCTTTGACTTTAGAAAAGAAATTTGGAGAAATGAAAGCCCCACATTTTGTTCTTTATGTAAAGCAAAAATTAGTAGATATGTTTGGTGAACAAATGGTTGATACCGGTGGTTTGAAAGTAATTACTACTTTGGATTGGCAAAAACAACAATATGCAGAAGAAGCAATTAAAAATATAGCAGAAAAAAGTTTTGAAACTGCTAATGCTAATAATGCTTCTTTAGTAGCTATCAATCCTAAAACTGGACAGGTTTTAGCAATGGTTGGTTCTAAAGATTTTTATGATAATGAAATTGATGGTCAATTTAATGTTGCTACTTTGGGACAAAGACAACCCGGTTCATCTTTTAAACCAATTATTTATGCGGCTGCTTTTGAAAAAGGTTACACACCAGAGACAATTCTTTGGGATGTTAATACTAATTTTGCAGTTTCTGGTAAACCTTATCAACCAAAAAATTATGATTTGAAAGAACGCGGTCCAATAACTATGCGACAAGCTTTACAAGGTTCTTTGAATATTTCAGCTGTTAAAACTTTATATTTAGTAGGTGAAGAAAAAGGAATTGAGTTTGCTAAGAGACTTGGTTATACAACTTTTGATAGAGGAAATTTTGGATTATCTTTGGTTTTGGGTGGTGGTGAAGTAAAATTAATAGAACATACAGCTGCTTTTGGTGTTTTTGCTAATAATGGACAAAAAAATCCAACTGAAAGTATTTTGAAAGTGGAAGATCCTAATGGAGAAATATTATATCAATGGAAAAATAAAAAAGCAGAAAAAGTTTTAGATGAAAAAATTACTGCTATTATTTCTAATGTTTTGAGTGATGATGCTTCTCGGGCTTATGTTTTTGGTAGTGGAGGAGTTTTGACTTTACCAGATCGTCCAGTAGCAGCCAAAACTGGTACTACTAATTATTATGTGGATGCTTGGACAGTTGGTTATACACCTAGTTTAGTAGCAGGTGTTTGGGTTGGAAGAACAGATAATAAATCAATGCGTGATGGAGATGGTGGAAGTAAATTAGCAGCTCCAATTTGGAATTATTTTATGAAAAAATCTTTAGAAGGAACTAGTGTTGAACAATTTCCTGAATTACCAGAAGATGAAGTAAGTAAACCAATTTTAAATGGTTCAACAAGTGGATTAATTGCTGTAAAAATAAATAAATTAACGGGAAGAATAGCTACTTCTTCAACACCAAGTGAATATATTGTAGAAAAAAATTATTTACCAGCTCATTCTATTCTTCATTATGTTGATAAAGATGATCCGAGAGGAGAAATTCCTAATAATCCAGCAGATGACCCACAGTATTCAATTTGGGAAGCTGCGATTCAAGATTGGATTAGTAGAAAAAAAATTGCTGATCCTAATTGGAATGTAGATTTTGGTGAACCACCAACTGAATATGATAATGAAGATTCAATACAGTTAGTTCCTCAATTAGAAATATTACAACCAACAGAAGGACAGCTTCTTACTTCAAGACAACTTAATATTAGAATTAATACTTCTGCGCCAAGAGGAGTAACAAAAGTAACTTATAGATTAGATAATCGCTATATTGGAGTAGTGAGGTATGCTCCTTTTAATTTAAATTATTATGCTCGTGATTTTGCTAATGGCGAACATACTTTGTTAGTTATAGTTGAAGATGATATTGGTAATAAAATAGAAAAACAAATAAAATTTTCTTTTGATGCTGAAGAAGAAAAGCCAGCGATTACTTGGTTAGAAAATAAGATGATTTTGAATCAAAAAGATTTCCCCAAAGTTTTATTTTTGAATCATTTTAGATTGGAAGAAATTCAAGAAGTAAAAATATATAAAGTTAATCATGAAAAAGAATTACTTAGTACAATAAATAATTTTACTAATTTATTTAACAATCAAATTACTTTTAATTGGAACAATACACCAAATCAAGGCAATTATCAGTTAAAAGCAGAAATAAAATTAAAAAATGGAGAAGTTTATGAAAGTAGTAGTATGAGTGTAGAAGTGAAATAAAAACAATTTAAAATTATAAGATAGAGTATAATTAAATAATATTTTAATAATTAAAAAAGTAATTAAGTAAGAAATCATTTATAATTTTTTAGTTCTTGAATGTTTATTTAAAATTTAATTTTTAGTTTAAAATAATTAACAGTTAAAAAAAGACAAAAATAAAATTTTGTGTTATAATCAAAGAAATTAATTTTTTATTTTTTTAAGGAGGTATGAAAATAAATAAGTATTTTTTAATAGCACCCGGATTATTAATAATATTGGGTGTTTTTTTATTATTTAATTTTACTTTTTCTAGTGATGAAGGAATAGTTTTTTCAGAAATTTGTCCGCGTAATTGCGCTACCAAAGAAAGACAATGGATAGAAATTTTCAATAATAGCGCAGATACGATTGATATAACAGGTTGGAATTTGTTTATTGAAGGAGAATCATTACATAGAATAAATTTAACTAGCACCACAAATTCTTTTTTAATAGATCCTAATGAGTTTGCAGTGATTGTTTTTGATGAAAATAATTTTTTGTTAGATTATCCAGATTATTCAGGAAAAATTTTTGATAGTACTTGGACATATACATTATCTGGAACAGAGGATAAAAAAATTGGTTTGAAAAATAAATCAGGAGATTTTGTTGGTTTGGGTATGCCTTTTGCTTTTTCAGCAGTTTCTTCCTCTTCTCTAGAAAGAATTGATTTTAATTTATTAGAAAATGAACCTTTGGCATGGATAGAAAATATTTCTTCTCCTACTCCGGGTCAAAGTAATTTTTGTTTGTTAAATAATTGTTTACCTAATGAACTACCTGAAGCTAAAATAATTATTAATAAAGATAGTTTTGTTATTCCTACTCAAGAAATGATTTATTTTGATGGTAGTGGATCCACAGATTCTGATGGTGAAATTATTTCTTATTCTTGGACTGTGAACGGTACTTTGGTTAGTACTAGTTCTAGTTTTTATTATACTTTTATTTCAGTAAATTCTTTTTTAATTGAATTGACGGTTGTAGATAATGTTGGTGGTGTAGGAAAAACTAATATTACAATTGTTACTACTGGAAACAATCAAGAAGAAGAAATAAAAGATTTATTGATTAATGAATTTTTAATTGATCCTTTAGAAGGCAGTGAATGGGTAGAGATTTATAATAATTCTAGTTCTTCAATAGATTTATCTAATTGGAGTTTATTTGATGGAGTAAGTAAGATTAGATTTTCTACTAGTACAATTGAAGCAGGAAGTTATTTTATTTGGGAATTTAATAATAAATTAAATAATACTGGTGGTGATATTGTAATTTTGAAGAATAATGAAAATATTGTAGATAGTGTTTGTTATGGAAATTATACAGAAAATTGTTTATCTTCGTTTGAAGGTATACCTAAAAAAGGAAATTCTTTAGCAAGAGATAAAAATATTTTTTATGAGACCACAACTTTGACTAAAGGTGGTGTAAATATTATTACTTCACCAAATACTTCTTCTAGTGGTGGAGGAGGAAGTGGAGAAGTTATTACTACTAAAGTTTTTATGATTGGTGAGATTGTAATTAATGAATTAGTTTCTGATCCTGGTGATGATGGAGTAGAATTTGTAGAATTATATAATAAAAGTAATGAAATTATAAATCTTAATGGAGCTTGGATAGAAGAAGGTAGTGAAGCTAAAACTTTTTTAATAGGCAATATTTCTCCTCAAGGTTTTGTGATAGTAGAAAAACCAAAAGGAAATTTGAATAATACTGGAGATATAGTAATTTTATATAATTCCAAAGGAGAAGAAATAGATCGAGTAACTTATGGAACTTATGATGATGGAAATTTAAATGATAATGCTCCTGTAGCCAAAGATCCTTTTTCTTTAGCACGACGAGTAGATGGTCAAGATAGTGATTATGATTATTATGATTGGGTGTTGACTTCAGTTATTACTCCTGGGGCACAAAATAAAATTGTTAGTTTGGACGAAGAGGGAAAATTTTTAGAACAAGTTGTTGGTGATAGTAAAATTATTATTAATGAAATTTTTCCTAATCCAGTTGGTAGTGATGAAGAGAATGAATTTATAGAATTAAAAAATATTGGAGATATAGAAGTAGATTTGACTGGTTGGTTTTTATCAGATGCAACAAATAAAAAATATAAAATTACTCAAGGCAAAGTTTCTCCACAAGGTTTAATTATTTTCAAAAGAAAAATGACTAAAATTTCTCTTAATAATAGTGGCGAAGAAGAAGTAAAGTTGTATTCTCCGAACGGGACATTGGTTGATTCTGTGAAATATAGTGGAAGTGTTAAAGAAAATTTTTCTTATGCTAAAAAAGAGGGAGTATTTTTTTGGACTAGTGAACCAACACCAGAAAAAGAAAATATTATAAAAGGAGAAGCTTTGGCACCACTTATTTCCATTGAGGTTAAAACTTTAGTTACAGTAAATGAAAGTATTTTATTTGATGCTTCTGATACTGTTGATCCTGATAATGAAAAGTTAAATTTTGAATGGGATTTTGGTGATGGAAATAAAAAAACAGGAATTGTAGTAGAACACAAATTTTCTCAAGTTGGAGTTTATAATGTAGTTTTGACAGTTACGGATGAGAGTGGAAATAAAAGTATAAAAAAAGTAGTAATAACAGTGAAAAATTTAATTTTTGTTGCAGATGATTTTTCTAGAGATTTATTTCAAGTCATTTTATCTGAAGTAGTACCAAATCCAGTTGGTAGTGATGAAGCAGAATTTGTTGAACTTTATAATAAAGGTTTAGAGCCAGTAGATTTATCAGGTTTAAAATTAGATGATGAAGAAGGAGGATCAAAACCATATACTATACCTGAGGGTACCATAATAAATAGTGGTGAATATTTGGTTTTTCCTAGAACAGTAACAAAATTAGCTTTTAATAATATTACAGATAAAGTGCGTCTTTTAGATTCTAATAAAAATGTTTTATGGGAAGTATTATATGATGATGCTGTTGAGGGAGGAAGTTTTATTCAAGATGAAAATGAAAATTGGCAATGGAGTGGAACAATTACACCGGGTAAAGAAAATATTTTTTCTCCAATAAATTCTCCAAAAACTTCAAGAACTGTTAAAAGAACAAGTAGTAATAAAGTTGTAATTGAAACTACTTTAGGACAAATAAGAAATGAAGATCTGGGTGATTTAGTAAAAGTTTCAGGAATTGTGGCAGTTATGCCTGGTGTTTTAGGAACACAATTTTTTTATATTGTAGATGATAATCGAGGAGTGCAAATTTATATGAATAAAAAAGATTTTCCGGATTTTATAGTTGGAGATATGTTGGAAGTTACTGGTGAATTAGGTGAAATTTATGGTGAAACAAGAATAAAAGTAAAAAATAAAGATGATATTCAGAAAAAAGGTTTTGAAAAAATTCCAGTTGCTCGAGTAATAGAAATAGTTGAAGTAGGAGAAGCTAATGAAGGAAGTTTAGTAGAAGTTAGTGGCGAAGTAACAGAAATTAAAGGTTCATATTTATATCTTGATGATGGTACAGAGGAAGTGCAGGTTTATTTTAAGACAGGAGCTAAGATTGATAAAAATATTTTTAAAGTAGGAGATCTTGTTAGTATTAAAGGTTTAGTTCATCAAACTAAAAGTGGTTATCAAATTTTACCTCGTTTTCAAATGGATTTAGAAAAAGTTGGAGTAGCTGAAGATTTTTTAGAAAGAGAAGAATTTTTAAATAGTAGTGGAAGTGTTGCAGAAAAATATTTAACAGCCACCGCTGGAGGACTTACTTCTATTTTATTTGGTTTATTTTTAAAAAATAAAAAAACTCATATTTTAACAGGACTTAAAAAATTAAGTGGGTTTGGTTTGACTCTTATTAGAAGAAAGACGAAATAGTTTTAATATTTTATTTTTTATTCTTATTTACATAAGAATAAATTACAGCGGGAATTTAAAATAAATTTTGAATAGAAAATATTTAAAAATTGTATTTATAAACAAAAAAAGAATATAAAGGTGTTATTTTAGAAATACACATCTTGTTAAGTTTAATAATTGACAAAAAAAAGGTAAACTGATATAATTTTCTCGTTATTTATTTTAAGGTATTAAATTCACCTTTATTAAAGTTTTGAATGGAAAAATTTAGTTGATAACTAATAATTAAATTAGGTGTTTTAATAAAAAATAACTTTATAGTAAAATCATGGGCCCTTAGCTTAGTTGGTAGAGCGTCTGCTTTGCACGCAGAAGGTCAGGAGTTCGAATCCCCTAGGGTCCACTAAGTTTTGTGTTAATTACAATTATCATAAAGTAATTTTAGTAGAGCTTTTAGAAATAATTAATAATAAAGTTGAATTTGTTTAGTATAATATAATAATAAGTAAATTTGTTTGAAATATTGTAGTAGAGAAGCCGAGGTAGCTCAGTGGTAGAGCAGAGGACTGAAAATCCTCGTGTCGGCAGTTCAATTCTGCCCCTCGGCACTTGATTGTACTAATTTTAGAACATGCTCAGTTGGCTACCTGCCCGACTGAATGACTTCAGTCGTTCGGGCGGGGAGCATCTGGTTTTAAAAATAAATTATCGGAGTGTAGCTCAGTTGGCTAGAGCATCTGGTTTGGGACCAGAGGGTCGAAGGTTCAAGTCCTTTCACTCCGACAAAACTTCCTTAAAGGGAAGTTTTTTGTATATTTTTTTCTAATAAAATTTAGATATTTAACTAAAGAAAAGTAATTTTGTTATTTATTATAATTTAGTTGGCTACCTGTCCGACTGAATGACTTCAGTCGTTCGGGCAGGGAGCATCTGGTTTGGGACCAGAGGGTCGAAGGTTCAAGTCCTTTCACTCCGACAAAACTTCCTTAAAAGGAAGTTTTTTGTTTGAAAATTTATTTTATTTATGATTTAATATTAATAATTTAAATTATATTTATGGTAAAAATTTATACTAAATTTGGTGATCAAGGCAAAACTTCTATGTTGAATGGTAAACGAGTTGATAAATGTTGTTTAGAGATAGAAGCAATTGGTGAAGTTGATGAACTTAATGCTTTTTTAGGTATTTTAATAGAAATAATAGAAGAAGATTTTAAGCTTGAAAAAAAGAAATTATTTAGTATTCAAAATGATTTATTGATAATTGGCGCTAATTTGGCCGATCTACAAGCTGATTGTAAAAATATTCCTAAATTAACTAATTTTAAAATTTCTAAATTAGAAAAATGGATTGATCAGATGGAAAAAGAATTACCAAAGTTGAAAAATTTTATTTTACCTGGAGGCAGTGAAGAATCAGCTATGGCTTTTTATGCTCGAGCAATTTGTCGTCGAGTTGAAAGAGTAGTAATTAGTTTAGATCAAAAATATGTTGTTCCTATTGCAATTAAAAAATATTTAAATCGTTTGAGTGATCTATTATTTGTTTTTGGTCGATGGTTGAATATGAAAAAGGGAGCAGAAGAATTAAAGTGGAAGAAAAGTTAAATAATTTTAAAACCGTCAGCAATTAACTGACGGTTTTTTGTGCCCTAGGCGGGACTCGAACCCGCACGGATTATGCATCCAAAGGATTTTAAGTCCTTCGTGTCTACCATTCCACCACCAGGGCATTTTTATTTTATAAATATTATTTAGAATGTTCAGAATTTAAATATGATTTTGAATAATTTTTTCGTGTCTACCATTCCACCCTGCCTACTGGCAAGGCAAGTAATAAAATAAATATTTATATATAGAATTTTTTAATTAAAAACTATTTTATAGGAAATATTTAAGAATAATTATAATAGGTAAACATTAAGATATAATTCTATACGAAAAGAAATATATCATATTTTTTTATTTTTGGCAAGTTGAAATGTGAGTGAATAAATGTTATTATATTAATGTTATTAATTATAAGGATATGTCTTTTGAAAGTGAACAAGAAAATCGTCGTCGTTTATCTCGTGAAAGTCGAGAAAGTTCAGCTGAATTTAGAGAAAATAAAGAAGGTGAAGTAGATGAAGAATTACAAAAAGCAGCTGCTATGGAGCGAGCAGATTTAGTGATAAAAGAAGTAAAATCTAGTCAAAAACAAATGCAAAATATTGCTCGAAATATGCAAGAAGTACAAAAAGCAATTCGGCAGTTGAGAGCACAATTACAATTAGCACAAAATAATGATGATCCGGTATCTGTAGTTCAGGACAAAAAAAGAATTGAAGAATTGAAAAATAAAATTGCTGAAAATATTAGCGAATTAGAAAATATGCGTGAGGACTTGATTCGAGAGCAACTTGATGAATTACAAAAACAAAATTTAGGTTTATCTGAATTGGAATTAAAAAATAAAGCAGAGGAATTGGTGGAAGAATTGATTAGAATGGTATGAGATATAAAATATTTGTTTAGGTTTTTATTTTTTTATCTATATTCTATTTGTTTTTATAATTTTATTATTCTTTCTTATATTATATTTACTGGATTTTCGCTAAAGCTACGGTGAGATAAACCAACACCCCTCCGCCTTCGCTAAAGCTACGGCGAGATGAACCTACCCCCCTTCCGCCTTCAGCGAGACAGGCAAGTGGGGAATAAAAACCCTTTTCCGCTATTTTGGCGAGACAGACAAAAAAGAATAAAAAAATAAATAGAAATGATAATTGTAAATTACAAAAAAGAAAAACAAAAACCTCGTAATAAAAATACGAGGTTTTTTATTTTATATATTTTACTAATTATTGGTTAATTCATTGTGATAATAATGATCATAAATACTGATCACAGATATAAATAAAGAAGCAATTACTGGTCCAATCACAAAACCTGAAATTCCAAATAAGAATATACCTCCCAAAGTAGAAAATAATATTAGTAGTGGATGGATCTGTGTATCTTTTCCTACCAAAGGAGGACGAATTAGATTGTCAATTAAGCTAATAACTAGAGCTCCAAATGTTAGTATAAAAAGTCCTTGCCAAATGTTTCCCATTAATAACATAATTATTCCAGTTGGAAACCAAATAATAGAACAACCAACAGCAGGAATAATACTTGTAGCAATCATAACTAGTCCCCAAATTAAAGCTCCTGGTATTCCAGTAATTAAAAATAATATTCCACCTAATGAACCTTGTACAGCACCGACTAATAAAGTTCCTTTGAGAGTCGCTCTAGTAGTAGAAGTAAATCTTTCATAAAGCATGTTTTCATATTTATTACCTAAAGGTGATAAATGCATTAAGCGTTCAAGCATTTTTTTACCATCTCTTAAAAAGAAAAATAAAGTGTAAAACATTATGAATAACATGAAAAAGAAACGGAAAGAATTTTGAGTAAAAGTTTTTAAATTTTCAAATATAAAAAGACTAATAGTTTTAGTTAAATTAGTAAGATATGAGGTACCTTCGGTTTCTAAAGTTTTTAAATAAGGTGCTAAAGAAGTTTGAGATAACCAATCATCAATGTCAGTAACTTTTTGAGAAATATTTTCTGGTGATACACTTTTATAAACATTGATAGATTCGTTTACTATCAAAGTAGATAAGATTGATAGTGGAATAATAATTACTAAAATTACTATTATTAAAGTTAAAGAAGCGCTTAGATTGGGTCTTTTTGTTTTTGTTAAAAATTTTGAATATAAAGGATAAAAAATAACTGCGATCACTGCTGCCCAAAATATGGGATAGAGAAAAGGACGAATAATATAAATCAGAGCAATAGCTAAGATAACAATTACTGAGAAGAAAAATATTGAACGCATTTTATTAAAACTAATTTTATTATTATCAGTCATATTAGTTAAGATTGATTTGGTTAATTTATTAGATAAGTATATTTTAGCACAAAATGCTTATTTTAAGCAATTAGCTTGACAAAAATTAAGTAATTTAGTATTATATTTTCATCCTGAAATTATATTTAGGATAATTTATTTATTCCTCATTTATCACATTTTTCCTCTGCTTGACCCTTCAAGTGGTAGTGGTAGAGAGGTTAAAAGGAAAATATTATGAAAATTCCTAGTATTTTAGAAATGCTTCAAGCGGGAGTGCATTTCGGCCATCAAGTATCTCGTTGGCATCCCAAGATGAAACCATATATCTTTACTGATAGAAATGGTGTTCATGTTATTGATTTGGAACAAACTCAAATCAAATTAAAAGAAACATTAGAAGCAGTTAAAAATCTTGCTGCTGAAGGTAAAGTTATTTTATTTATAACTACTAAGCCTCAAGCTAGAGAGATTGTTAAAGAAGCTGCTCTTAGTTGTGATTCACCATATTTAGTAGATCGTTGGTTAGGTGGAATGTTGACAAATTTTAATGAGATCAAAAAAATGATCAAAAAATATAATGATTTAAAAGAAAAACAAGCCAGTGGAGAATTGGAAAGATATACCAAAAAAGAACAATCAGATTTTGCTAAAGAGATTGAATCTATGGGTTTATATCTTGCAGGTTTAGCTAAATTGAAAAAAATGCCAGATGCATTATTTATTCCTGCTTTACAAAGAGAAAAAACTGCTGTTGTAGAAGCTAATAAAATGAATGTTACTATTATTGGTGTAGCTGATACTAATGCTAATCCTGATAAAGCAGATTATTTTATTCCTGCTAATGACGATGCTATTAATTCTATTAAAATGATGGTAAATTTAATAGCAGAAGCAGTCAAAGAAGGAAAAGCTGAATTTGAAAAGAAATCTAAAGTTATTGGTAAAGAATAATTTTTGATTATTAATTTAAATTAATTTTTTTAATATGGGAATAACTGCATCAGAAATTGCTCAACTTCGAGCAAAAACAGGAGCCGGTATGATGGATTGTAAGAATGCTTTAGAAGAAGCAGCTGGCAATATGGATCAGGCAATAGATATTCTTCGTAAAAAAGGTATTGCCAAAGCAGCAAAACGCGCTGATAAAATTACAGCTGAAGGTTTAGTTTATTCTTATATTCATGGTGAAGGTAGAATCGGTGTTTTGTTAGAATTAAATTGTGAAACTGATTTTGTAGCTAAGACAGATCAATTTAAAAATTTGGCTAATGATATTGCTATGCATATTGCTGCCACTAATCCAAAATATCTGTCAAAAGAAGATGTGAATATTGAAGAAATAGAAAGAGAAAAGGATATTTATAGAGCTCAATTAAAAAATGAAGGCAAACCAGAAGAAATGATTGAGAAGATTCTTGAAGGCAAAATGAGTAGATATTATACTGAAGTCTGTTTATTAGAGCAAGCTTTTATCAAAGATGAAGAAAAAACAATTATTCAATTATTAAATGAAAAAACTGGTGAGATTGGAGAAAAAATTTCTCTTCGTCGTTTTGTTCGTTTTGAGCTTGGTGAGGGTATAGAAAAGGTTTGTAAAGATTTTGCTGAAGAAGTAAGAGAGCAAATGGAAGTTTAATTATAAAATAATAAAATAAAAACACTTTCTGAGATAGAGAGTGTTTTTTGTTGATTTATTTTTTAAAATTAACTTCTTGATTATTTTTTTTAAGTATGGTTTAATATGGACGATTTATAAATGCTGGCGTGGTGGAATTGGTATACACGCGTGCCTTAGGAGCACGTTCCGCAAGGAGTGAGAGTTCGATTCTCTCCGCCAGCACTAGCAAGAAATTGTCAAAATTTGTGGTAAAGCCATTCAAATTTTAGAAGGCTAATTATTATCGTCTGTGGCGACGAAATGTATTTGAACTATTTTTTAGAATACAATACAGGAACACTTAGTTGAGGTGTTTTATTTATTTAGTATTATATTGATATGAATAATAAAGAAGCAAAAATTTTTGCAGCAGATTTAGGAGCAGATATTCCTGAATTAGATTTGCATGGTTTTTATCCAGATGAAGCAATTCAAAAATTGGAAGAATTTTTGTTTACTTGTTATCAGGAAAAAATAAAAATGGCACGAATAATTTATGGCGGTGGAACTGGTAAACTTCATGATATAGTTTTAAGATATTTAATTAAACATCCTCAAGTTGAAGATGTAGTAGATCGAGGTGCGACTTGTTTGATAATGTTATAATTTTTTTAATAATGATAATTCTTTTTTTGAATAATCGTTATACTGCGATAAATTTGTTCTAATAAAATAGTGCGAACCATTTGATGAGGAAAAGTTAATTGAGATAAAGATAATTTTTTCTTTGCAATATTTATAATATCAGGATGTAATCCTCTTGGTCCACCGATAATAAAAACCAAATTCTCACCTTTAGTAGAATTAATATTTAAGAATTTTGCTAAATCAAGTGAAGTCATTTCGTCTCCTTGTTCGTGTAAAGCAATAATAAAACTATTTTGAGGAAGATTTTTTTGAATTTTTTCTGCTTCTTTTTTCTTGATTATTTCTGGATTATCTTTTTTAGTAAAGGCTTCTTCAATAAGTTCAATAATTTTAATTTTGGCATAAGGAGATAATCTTTTTAAATATTCTTTTTCTGCTTCTGCCCAATATTTTTCTTTTAATTTACCTAAAACTAAAATTGTTATATTTAACATAGGATTATATATTAGTGCAATAATTATAGCATTTTTGTATATAAAAGATAATATGCTTACAGATAAAGAATGTTAAATTAAAATTAATAAAAATTAAGCGATATTTTGCTTTCTTTTCTTATTTTTGTTATTATAATTCTAGTATGATCTCATATTTACAAGGACAAATAATTGGTAAAAAAAATCAAAAAATTACTATTTTGACTAGTGGTGGAGTTGGTTATGATATTAATGTTACACCAGTAGTATTTGTGGATTTAGAATTAAATCAGAATATAAAAATTCCCGTGTATATGGCAGTAAGAGAAAATTCTATGGATCTTTTTGGTTTTCAAAGTTTGGCTGAAAAAGAATTGTTTTTGAAATTTTTAGATGTTAATGGTGTAGGACCAAAGAGTGCTCTACATTTGATTTCTTTGGGAAGTGTAGAAGAAATTTCTAGTGCGATTGCTCGAGGAGATATTAATTATTTGACCAAAGTTTCTGGTATTGGTAAAAAAACAGCAGAAAGAATTGTTGTAGAATTGAAATCAAAAATGTCTAAATTGGGAATTGATAACTTAGAATTAGATAATGGTCAGCTTGGTGAAGTTATGGATGCGTTAATAAGTTTAGGTTATTCCAAAGATGAAGCGCGAGAAGTAGTTAAAAATTTAGATAGTGAAGGGAAAAATAGTGAAGAATTGATTCGTCAAGCTTTAAGGATTTTAGGGAAATAAAAATAAAAAATAAAAACCACTGATAATTATTCAGTGGTTTTTTGTATTTTATTTTTTATTATAATAATGCAATACTTGCTACTTTGTCATCTTCATCTTTGAATCGCATAATGCGAACACCTTGAGTTGCTCGACCAAGAGTAGAAATAGATTTTAGTGGAGTGCGAATTACCTGTCCTTTAACTGAAATAATCATTAAATCTTTTTCTTCAGTATTATTAATTATTTTCATACTGATAATTTTTCCAGTTTTTTCAGTAATAGACATAGTTCTAATACCAGAACCACCACGACCTTGCACTTTATATTCAGTTAGATTAGTTCTTTTTCCTAGTCCATTTTCAGAAATAACTAACATTTCAATAACTTTATTTTTTATTAAGGCAGGATCTACAATTCCCATACCAATAATTTCATCTTTAGTTTTTAATCTCATACCACGAACACCAGCTGCAGCGCGTCCCATAGCACGAATACCACTTTCTTTAAAATGAATTGCTTGTCCCTCAGCAGTAACTAAAACTACATTATCTTTTCCACTAGAAGGTTGTACCCATTTGAGCATATCTTCTGGTCGAAGTTTTAGGGCGATCAATCCAGAGCGACGAACATTAGCAAAATCTTCTAAAGCGGTTTTTTTAATTGTGCCTTTATTTGTTACCATTACTAAGAATTTATATTTATTAACATCTTGCATTGATAAAACGGCCGAGACTTTTTCATTAGGAGCTAATTGAAGAAAATTTACTAAGGCTTGTCCTTTACTAGTACGGGAAGCAGCTTGAGGAATATCATAGGCGCGTAATTGAAAAACACGTCCACGATTAGTAAAGAATAATAAATTATCATGAGTATTAGTAGTTATTACTCTTTCTACCACATCTTCTTCTTTAGTAGTTAATCCTATAACACCTTTACCACCACGACCTTGTGTTTTGAAAGTATCAACTGGTAATCGTTTGATATAACCATCGCGAGTTTTCATAATAATAGTTGGTTCGTTTGGTACGAGATCTTCAATACTAAATTCTTTAACACCATAAGCAACAATTTCGGTTCGTCTTTCATCAGCATATTTTTCTTTGATTTCTTTTACTTCTTGTTTAATTAAAGTTAAAATCTTTTTTGGATTAGCTAAAATACTTTCTAATTCAGCAATTAATTTTTTCTTTTCATTAAGTTCATCTTCAATTTTCTTTCTTTCCAAATTGGCTAATTGTTGTAGTTTCATTTCTAGAATAGCAGCTGTTTGCCGATCAGTAAATTTAAATTTTTGCATTAAATTTATTTTAGCGTCTTCTTTATCTTTGGATTTACGAATGGTTTCAATTACTTGATCTATTTTATCCAAAGCTTTTTTTAAACCTTCTAAAATATGAGCTCGTTCTAGAGCTTTGTCTAAATCAAATTGAGTACGACGAGTAATTACTTCTTGACGATGTTTAATATGTTCTTCAAGAATAGTTTTGAGATTCAAAACTCGGGGTTGAAGACCATCTACCAAAGCTAAAGTATTTAAATGAAAAGTAGTTTGTAATTCTGTCATTTTGAAAAGACGATTCAAAGTTTTCTTGGGATAAGAATCTTTTTTTAATTCAATAACAATACGCACACCATCTTTATTAGATTCATCGCGTAAATCTTTGATACCTTCAATTTTCTTTTCTTGAACAAGAGTAGCAATTTTTTCAATTAAAGTAGCTTTATTTACTTGATAAGGAACTTCACTGACAATAATTTGGAATTGTCCATTTTTATTTTCAACAATATCAGTTTTGGCTCTAATTATTACACCGCCTTTACCTGTAGCATAAGCAGTGGTAATATCTTTTTTATTATAAATAATACCACCAGTTGGAAAATCTGGACCTTTGATAAATTCTACTAATTCTTCTACAGTTATTTTGGGATTTTCAATCAAAGCACTAATACCATCACAAAGTTCACCTAAATTATGAGGAGGAATATTAGTAGCCATACCAACAGCAATACCCATAGTACCATTCAAAAGTAAGTTTGGTAATTTACTAGGTAAAACTTTTGGTTCTTTGTGTGAACCATCATAAGTGGGATTAAAATCTACAGTATTTTTTTCAATATCTAATAACATTTCTTCAGCAATAGCTGACATTTTGGCTTCTGTATAACGCATAGCAGCTGCACTGTCTCCATCCATAGAACCAAAGTTACCCTGTCCTTGAACTAGTGGATGACGCATATTGAAATCTTGAGCTAGACGAACCATAGCATCATAAATAGAAGAATCTCCATGAGGATGATATTTAGCCATTACTTCTCCAACAACATGCGCAGATTTTTTGAATTTAGCATTATGTCTGAGACCAATTCCTAACATTGCATATAGAATACGACGGTGAACAGGTTTTAAACCATCACGAACATCAGGTAAAGCACGAGAGACAATAACACTCATAGCATAATCCAAATAAGAAGTTTTCATTTCTTCAGTAATTTGAATTGGTTTTATTATTCCAATCGGATCAATTGCTAATTGATCTTGGAGATTATTTTTTTTATTTTTTGTGGTTGTCTTTTTTTTCATAAATTTTTAAATCACCAAAAGTGCGTCAGTTTGGGACTGACAATATTATTATAAGGATCTGATTATTTTTGGACTACTAGTTGGAATATTAGATTCTATTTTTTCTTTATTGGTAGAAGTAGAAATAATTGTAGTAGAAGTGGTGGAAGTAGTATTATTTAATTTATTAATTAAAACTGTTAAATTATTTTTTATTTTTTCTTCTATGGTTTTATTTTTTAATTCATTTTCATTGGTAGTATTTATTTTAGGTTCAAATTCAGCTGTTTGTTTTTTGACTTGTTCAAAACTTTTTTTAAATTGATCTGAAAATGTAGATTTTTTATTTTTTGACAAAGTATCAAAATTAATAAAAGTATTCCAGGACCACATTAATAATATTATTAAAGTAATAATTATTACTCCTAACCACATTAGTTTCTTTTTTTTCTTTTCTTCTTTGGGAGAATTTTCTGGTTGAATTTGCGGTTTATCTTTTTTTTCTTCTTTTGGTGGGGGAGTAAATTTTACTTGCTCAAAAATCAAACCAGGAATTTTATCTAGGGCTTTTTTTATATCTTTATTCTCAATTTTATCTTTTTTTGCTTTAGTTGACATATTATTGAAAATGACAAATTTATAATTTTGAGTTTCAATCTTTGAAGATTGATATTATAATTTTAATATTTAATTATTTTTTTAAATAATTTTATTCTTTACTCAAAACTATTATTTGAGTTTCTTCTTGGGGTAAATCTTTTTTCCTGATAATAACTTTAGTTTCTGGTTTGTTATTTTTGACGCCCATTTCTCTTAAGAAAGAATCAATAGGTTTGGCTTGAGGATCGTTATCAGAAAAATAAGCTATGGGTATGATAATTCTTGGTTCAATAGAATTGATTACTTTGATGGCTGTTTCATTATCTAGACTATTTGGATGTCCTATAGGAATAATTAAAATATCTACACCAGATAAAACTGCTAATTGTTTGTCATTGAGTTGTTTTTTTATAAAACCTAAGTGACCAACACTGATTTGCTCAGCATCAATACGAATCATAGTAGTATCTTCTTCATGTCCATGAACAGCAGAAATCAATATTCCATCATGTTCGCATTCACCGGGAGTATCTAAAATAAAAGGATTGCCAGATAGGGTAATAGAATTTTTTTCTCCTCGAGTATAGAGTCCAATATTAGGGGCTAAATTTCTAGGAAAATTACCTTTTTCTTGTTTATAAGGATCAATTACCACAACAATATCTTTATCAAAAGGTTTTGCTTGAATTTTTACGGCAGTATTACCGAGCCAAGAAATGTGCATAATAATCAAAATTATAAAGTTAAAAGTCTATAAAATAAAAATTTATGTTAATATTTTACCATTTTTTTATAATTAATACAAGCATTTTAAAAGTCTATAAAATAAAAATTATCTTTAATATTTCTTATTATTTTATTATTAAAATTTAATAATAAAACATGAAAAGGGAGAGAAAAAAGTGAAGTCTTGACAGTTTAATTTAAATATTGTATTATTTCTTTACTTAATTACCCCTTTGGGGGACTTGTGTGGACGCGTCGCCCACAGGTTATTATTAATTTTTAACCCTAGACGCGAGATCATACACACATTTTAGTGTGTTTTTAATTTATATGGTAAATAAAAAAGAAGAGTTGGTTGATGTTGCCAAAAACAATTTCAATGAGCTTGTTAAAGATTTTTTTGCTAAATTACCAAAAGAAGGCGATTTAGTAAAAGGAAAAGTAATTTCTGTAGATAGTGGTTCAGTTCGTTTAGATATTGGTGGTGTAGCGGTTGGAGTAATTCGTGGGCGTGAATTATTTAGTGAATCTAAAGAATTTTCTAATTTAAAAGTTGGTGACGATGCTGAAGCTACAGTTTTGGAAATTGAAAATGAAAATGGAGAAATGGAATTATCTTTCCGAATTGCTGGACATAAGATTGTTTGGAATAAAATGAAACAATGGATGGATGATAATATTACAGTTAATGCCAAAGTAATTGCTGCTAATAAAGGTGGTCTTATGATACAAGTTGATGCTTTGGTGGGTTTTATGCCAGTTTCTCAATTGAATCCAGATCATTATCCTCGTGTACCAGGTGGAGATAAAAATAGAATTTTAGAACATTTAAAAGATTTGATTGGTTTAGATATAAAAGTAAAAGTTATTGATGTAAAAGAAGAAGATGAAAAATTAATTGTTTCGGAAAAAGCTGTTTGGGAAGATGAACAAAAAGCAGTTTTAGATTCTTTTAAAGTTGGAGATATTGTTACTGGAGAAGTTAGTGCTTTAACTTCATTTGGAGCTTTTGTAAAATTTGGTGAAAATATGGAAGGTTTAGTACATATTTCTGAAATTGTTTGGCAAAGAATTGATCATCCAAAAGATGTTTTGAAAGTTGGCGATCAAGTAAAAGCTCAAATTATTGATATTAATAAGTCTAAAATTTATTTGTCTATTCGTCGTTTAATTGATGATCCTTGGAAAAAAGTTAAAGATAAATATAAAGTGGGTCAAGTCATTGAAGCAGAAATACATAAAGTTGAACCTTTTGGTTTAATGATTAAATTGGATGATGACATTCATGGTTTAGCTCATTTGACTGAATTATCAGATACTACTGATTATACTATTGAGAAAATGAAAGAGGATTTCAAAGTAGGTGAGAAAAAGAAATTTGAAATTATTTCAATTGAACCATCAGAACATCGTTTAGGTTTGAAATTAGAAGGAGTAAAAGGAAAAATTCAAACTAAAGAAGAAATAAAAAAAGAAAAATCAACTAAGAAAGAAAAAGTAGAAGAAGAAAAACAAAAATAGTTTAATAAATAATCAATTAAAAAACATCCCAATTAAATAGGGATGTTTTATTTTATTTATAAAATTAAAAATTTTGTGTGAGAGAATACATTGGCATAATTACTGCCATAGCAATTCCTCCGACAGCAATTCCTAAAATAATAATAATAATGAGTGGTTCAATAACAACAGTAAAATTTTTCATAGTTTTATCTACTTCATCACTATAAAAATTAGATAATTCTGATAAAAGATGTTCTATCTCACCAGTTCTTTCTCCTACCATAATCATTTCTGTTACCATAGGAGGAAAAAGAAAATTTTGACTACTAAGTATTTCAGAGAGAGGCGTGCCACTTTTTACTCTTTCAGAGGCTGAGTGAAGAAAATCTTGATAAATTTTATTACCACAGGTATCAGCAGTAATATCTACAGCATCAACAATAGGAATAGCACTTTTCAAAAGTGATGATAAAGTAAGAGAAAAACGAGCTAAATTTATTTGTTTGATGATTGGTCCAATAATTGGTAAATGAAGATTTAAATTATGAATAGTGTTTTTAAATTTAGGAATTTTTTTTAAAGCTGTAAAAAAAGAAACGAAAAAAGTAATTAGTAAAAAAAGTATTAAAGTTATATTGATTGGGTTACTCATGAAATTGGTAATTTTTATCAAGATACGAGTAGCAACTGGCAATTCAGCATCAAATTCTTCAAATATGGTCATTAATTTTGGAAATACAATTACTACCATCATAATACCAATACCTCCAAGTGCAGCAAGAATAACTGCTGGATAAATCATTGCGCCGCGAATACTAGAAGATAGAGCTTGTGTTTTTTTCATTTGAGTAACAATTTGATCAAGAGATTCTTCAAGACGACCAGAAATTTCTCCAGAATGAATCATTTTTACATATATAGGAGGAAAAACTTTTGGATGTTTTTTTAATACATCGCTAAATTGTTGACCAGCTTCTATACCTTTTTTAATTTCTCCAATAATTTGGGCTAATCTTTTATTTTCAATTTCTTTTTCCAAGACATCAAGTGCTTCTACTATAGATAGTCCGGCTTTAATCATGGTTCTTAGATGATCAATAAAAAATATTTTTTGGATAAAAGGAATTTTGGTAAGATAAGTTGATACAAAATTATTAAATTTGATTTCAAAAGAAGAAAGTTTTTTTGTTTTTTTTACAGACATAGATTGTAAATTTTCAATTTATAATTTGATTGTCATTTTGAATAGATTCGTTTAATAGCGAAAGAGTTAAAAGACTTTATTGTTTAGGATGAAATTTTTTGATTTCACTTTATTAAATTTATAATGATAAATATTTAATCTCGTGTAACTCTCAAAACTTCTTCAATAGTAGTAATACCAAGTTTTGATTTTATCAATCCATCTTCCATCATTGTGATCATGCCTTTTTTTCTTGCTAAATCTTTTATTTCGTTAGCTTCTGCTTTTTCATTTATTTTTTTAGCCATTTCAGCATCAATATCCATTACTTCATAAATACCAAGACGCCCTTTGTAACCAGTGTTGTCGCAACGCCTACATCCTTTGCCATGATAAAAAGTAATATTTTCTAAATTTTTTTCTTTAGCAGTTAATTTAATTTTTTGACCAAGAAAAAGATTTTGAATTTTTTTATTATCAAAAAGTCTAGAGAGTTCTTGTATTTCATTTTTTTCTAGGTGATATTCTTTTTTACAATATTCACAAATTTTTCTTACTAAACGCTGAGCTATAATAATATTAGCAGTAAAAGCAATTAAGAAAGGAGGTACATTCATATCAATTAAACGAGGTAGAGTAGTTGGAGCATCATTAGTGTGTAAGGTAGATAAAACTAAGTGTCCAGTCATGGCAGCATGAATAGCAATTTCAGCAGTTTCTTTATCACGAATTTCTCCAACCATAATAATGTCTGGATCTTGGCGTAAAAAAGCTCGTAATCCGGAAGCAAAGGTAAAACCAATTTGTGGATTGATCTGACTTTGATTGATTCCTTTGACATGATATTCAATAGGATCTTCAATTGTAGAAATATTTACATCTGGCTGATTTAGAATGCCTAATATTGAATATAGTGTAGTAGTTTTACCAGATCCAGTTGGACCAGTAACTAAAATCATTCCATGAGGTTTTTGAATAGCTTTTTCAACAATTTTTTTTGGTTCAGGTAAAAATCCAAGTTGATCAAGAGATAATGGTTTTTGTCCTTCATGAAGAATACGCATAACAATTTTTTCACCATCATAGACAGGAATTATAGAAACACGAAAAGATAATTTTTTATCTCGGAGTTGCATTTTCATACGACCGTCTTGAGGTTTCATGTGTTCATCAATTTTTAATTTAGCTAAAACTTTGACTCTAGCAATAATTCCATTTTGAACATTTTTTGGCAAGGTCATGACATTTTTCAAAACACCATCTACTCGATAGCGTACATCTACTTCTTTTTCACTTGGTTCAATGTGAATATCAGAAGCTCCTTCATAAACAGCATGTTCTAAAATACTATTTACTATGTTGATAATAGGTAATTCTTCAGCAACTTTTTGTAGATCAGATTCTGAAGTTTTGCTTGGTTCAGATAATCTTTGAATTGCAACATTACTTTCTAGATCAGCATGATAACGATGAAGAGCATCTTTGATATCTGTTGGAGTAGTTAAAAAGACAATAGGATTTAAACCAGTTTTGCGATGGATAAATTCAATTGTTTGGATATTTCTTGGATCAAGCATTGCTAGGTTGATATTATTTTTATCTTTTTCAAAAGCTATTACTTGATGAGTTTGAGCAAGTGGAGCAGGAATAACATCTAAAACACTTTTTTTAATTTCTTTACCTTTTAATAAAACAAAAGGAACAGACATTTTTTCAGCGGCTGATTCATAAAGTTTGGTTTCTTCAATTATTTCACTATCTTCAACAAGCCAAGTTTCAAGATCTTTATTTTTTTGATTGGCTTGTTTTTGATATTTATTTATATCTGCTTCACTAAACTTGAATGTTTTAGTGAGAATTTCATGTAATATTTCTGTAGGTAACATATTTTTTTAAAAAAGTAATTTTATTATACCATAAATTAATCCTTAATTGCTAATTATTTATTATTTTTATAAAGGTAAGAATTTGAGAATGTTCAATATGCTTAAATTTTTATGTGTAGGAAAAGTATGTGAAAATAGTTGTTAAATATTTTTTAATGATTTATAAATTTAATTTATTTAACATATTTACATTAAAATTATGAATAATAAATTATTTTACTAAATTAGTGTTGTATTTAGTATAGAATTTTTATAAATTAAATTAATCTTGACAAAAACATTTTATCTTGATATATTATTCGCAATTATCAGCGCTAAGTTAGTGGTTTGTTGGTCGTAGCAAACAAGAGGGCACTAACTACTAATAAATAAAAAGATTTATGAATCATTATGAATTGCTTTTTGTTTTACCAGGAACTTTGAGTGAAAATGAAACTGAGCCATTGGTAAACAAAATAAAGACTATTATTGAAAAAAATGGTGGTCAAAAATTGACTGTTGCTGAGTTAGAAAAAAGACGCTTGGCTTATCCAATGAAACATATTCGTTATGGATATTTTGGTTTAGCTTATTTTGAAGCTGAGCCAGAAATGGTCAAGAAAATGGAAGCAGGATTTGTTTTGGATAGAGATTTTTTGCGTACTTTTGTAAAAAAAATTAATCCTAAGACTCATACTTTGCGGGAGATTAACTTTGGTCAAGTACCAACTGTTGGTACTGAACCACAACCTTCTGCTTCTACAAGAAAAAGTCAAGAAGAAGAGTTTGCTACTATTAACAAAAAAACTGAAATAGAAGAAACTCCAGAGGTAGAAGAAGTTAGGGAAGAAATTTTTGATGATGAAGAATTAAGCAAAGAAAAAAAATCAGTCAAAAAATCAACTGTAAAAAAAGAAGAAAAAATTAATTTAGATGATATTGATAAAAAATTGGATGAAATTTTGGATATTGATCTAAATAAGGTATAATGATTAAACTTAAATTCTAATTATAAAAAATATGGATCTCAATAGAGCTACTATCTTGGGTCGTTTAACTCGCGATCCAGAAGTGCGCACCACACCAAATGGTCGTTCTGTCGCTAGTCTTTCAGTGGCTACCAATAGAGTTTGGATGAATCAAAATACTGGTACCAAAGAAGAAAAAGTAGAGTTTCACAATTGTGTATTGTGGGGTAAATTAGCTGAAATTGCTGGACAATATTTGAGTAAAGGTAGAAGAGTTTATGTAGAAGGTAGATTGGAAACTCGTAATTGGACTGGTCAAGATGGAAATAAGCGTTATCGTACTGAAATTATTGTTGATAATATGATTATGCTTGATGGTCCTCGTGGTAATGTTGGAGCTAGTGAATCATATGATAATGATTCTGTTCCTTTACCATCTGATGAAGTGATAGAAGAAGAGATCAAAGTGGAAGATATTCCATTTTAATTCAAACTTCAAAAGATAAACTATGAATAAAGATAAAAAAAATATTGGAAAAGAATGTTATTTCTGTGTTGAAAATATTCGTGAAGTAGATTATAAAGATGCACAATTACTTCGTCGTTTTGTTTCTTCTTATATGAAGATTGCTCCAAGACGCCGTAGTGGTCTTTGCGCTATTCATCAAAGAAAAGTAGCTAAGGCTATTAAACAAGCTAGAATTACTGGTTTGATGGGTTTTACTGCAAAATAATAAAAATGTATTTTTCAAGTTTTGAATGAATAGATAAGAAATAAATTAAAATATAAAACACTCTCAAATTTGAGAGTGTTTTTTATAGTAAAATAAATTATTATTTTTGCAAAAACTCATTTGTCATTCCCGCTCTCCTTTTGTCATTCCCGTCCCCGCCTACGCGAGGATAAACTCCAGCGGGAATCTAAGAAT
>ERZ795047.1436-NODE-1436-length-25374-cov-4.957384_pt1 | contig 25374 bp, 15 predicted proteins | sample MGYA00375131_ERZ795047 | MGnify/ENA primary metagenome ERZ795047 (study PRJEB30176, sample SAMN05720228) | activated sludge metagenome | isolation source: Anaerobic digester | place: Japan | collected 2015-05-20 ...
AACATCATTGTCATGGTGGACGAAGCCCACAGGACGCAGTATGACATCCTGGCAATGAACATGAGAAATGCCCTGCCCAACGCCGCCTTCATCGCTTTCACCGGCACACCGCTCATGGCTGGCGAAGAACGCACCCGCGAGGTCTTCGGCGATTACGTGAGCGTATACAACTTCGCTCAGTCCGTTGAGGATAGCGCCACTGTCCCCCTGTACTATGAGAACCGCATACCCAGGCTCCAGCTGACCAACGAGGCGCTCAACGACGACCTAAATGAACTGCTTGACAGTGCTGCTCTCGATGAGGAACAAGAGAAGAAGCTGGAGCGGGAGTTCGCCCGCCAGTACCACCTGATCACCAGGGATGACAGGCTCGAAGCTATCGCAGAGGACATAGTGGCCCACTTCATGGGCAGAGGCGATATGGGCAAGGCCATGGTGGTGTCAGTAGACAAGGCTACCGCTGTGCGGATGTACGATAAAGTGGGCAAGTACTGGCGGCAGTATCTGGATGAACTCAGGGCCGAATACCGGCGCTCATCAGGCCAAAAGCGCGATACGCTGGCGGAGCGGGTCAAGTTCATGGAGGAGACAGACATGGCCGTCGTGGTGTCGAGCGCTCAGAACGAAGTAGAGGACTTCGCCGCCAAGGGCCTGGACATCTTGACTCACCGTAAGCGCATGATCAATGAGCAACTGGACACCAAGTTCAAGAACCCTGACGATCCGCTGCGCATCGTATTCGTGTGCGCTATGTGGATCACCGGCTTTGACGTGCCATGCCTGTCTACCATCTACCTAGACAAGCCGATGAAGAACCACACGTTAATGCAGACGATTGCCAGGGCCAACAGAGTGTTCAAAGACAAGACCAATGGCCTCATTGTGGACTACATAGGCATCTTCCGAGATCTCCAGCGGGCGCTCGCTATCTACGGCACCGCGCAGGGCGGCGCTGCCGGCGAAGGGGACATGCCAATCAAGGACAAGGATGAACTCGTAGGGGCGCTTGGGACGGCTCTGGAAGAGGCCGAGAAACACTGCCGAAGATTCAACGTGGACCCGGAGGTCATCCTCGCCTCGCAGGGCAACGAATGTGCGGCGTTGATCGCAGATGCGGCAGACTCTCTGCTCGAGACCGAGGAATCCAAGAAGGAATACATGTCGCTTGCCGGCGATGCCATCAAGCTGTACAAGGCCATACTGCCTGACCCAAGGGCATCCGAATTCCAGGCCAGAGTCACGCTTCTTGCTGTACTCGTAGCCAGAATTCGCTCGTTAGCCCCTCAAACCGACATTTCGCAGGTCATGGAAGGGGTCAATGCGTTGCTTGACGACTCCATAGCCACCGACGGCTACCGGATTAGCGATCCTGTGTCAGTAGTCGACCTGAGCCAGATCGATTTCGAGGCTCTCAGGAAGAAGTTCGATGAGGGACGGAAACGGACCATCGCTGAACAACTCAAAGGGGCCATCAACAGCAAATTGCAGAAGATGGTTCGGCTCAATAAGTCCCGTACGGATTTTGCGGACAAATTCCAGAAGCTCATAGACGACTACAATGCCGCATGCCTCGCAGGAAATCCCGACATCGACGACTTCTTCGGCAAGCTTGTGGAGTTCACCAAAGAGCTGGACGCGGAGGAGAGACGCGGCATCGCCGAGCAGCTATCAGAAGAGGAGCTCGCGATGTTCGACATCTTGACCAAGCCTCATATAAACCTTGACGAGAAGGAGAAGAGCCAGGTCAAGCAGGTAGCTCGGGATCTTCTCGAAACCCTTAAGACAAGCAAGCTCGTGCTGGATTGGCGCAAGCGTCAGCAATCCAGGGCCCAGGTTAGGCAGGCCATAGACATCAAGCTCGACGAGCTTCCGAGATGCTACACCAAAGAGATCTACAGGCAGAAGTGTGATGACGTCTTCCGCCACGTGTACGACTCGTACTACGGAGCTGGGCAGAGCATATATAGCCAGGCTGGGTAGCGTGGGTTGCGCTGGAGACCGGCGCGAGCCTGCATCCGGGTCCTTCTTGCCACAGTGCGGGTACAATGTAGCAGTACACAAGATCTGGCTGCCGAGGAGGAGATCACAATGACCGTAAAGAGGGAATTCCCCATATTGGAGTTTGACCCCGCCTCGCCGGCGAAGATCCAGCCTTCCAACATCATCAGAAAACGTAATGTGCCAAAGCATTGCGTGATTACGTTTTTCGGTGACGTTATTGGGAGAATGCTTAGTGAGGGAAGACTAAGCAAAATCGCGGAGTTTCATACAGCAACAGTCATATTGCCTATCTATCGCACCGAGTATAGCGGAAAACCTATCGGGATTGTGCAGGGTTATCTGGGAGCAGCAGGTTCCGGCGGGCAACTTGAAGAGCTAATCGCCATGGGATTTGAGAGATTTATCGTATGTGGTGCTGCCGGGGTATTGCAAAAGGGCGTTCAAGTAGGTCATCTGGTTGTTCCATATTCAGCAATCAGGGACGAAGGCCTTTCATATCACTACCTAGAGCCGTCTAGGGAAGTCGAATGTAGCAAGCAAGCGCTGAAATGCATTACCGATTATCTGGAGATCAACCGCATTCCATTCATCAAAGCCAAAACGTGGACTACCGATGCGTTTTACCGTGAAACAGAAGACAAAATAGCCTTGCGCATTTCTGAGGGATGCGTGACTGTAGAAATGGAAGCCGCAGCATTTTTCGCAGTATCGAAATTCAGAAATGTTGTGCTCGGACAGATTCTTCATGGCGGAGATGATCTGAGTGGCATTGAATGGGATGCAAGGAATTGGGCGAGTAGGGAAGACATCAGGGCCAATCTAGTCGATTTGTCCATAGCCATTTGCCTGGAGCTATAGATCACCTGATAGCCGTGAAGGGAGAAAAGCCATCGATCAAGATTGGCGGCCGGGCACACTCACTCATGCTCCACGGGCTGCATAGGGACGGTCGCGGACTCGCGTACACACGATTAACTTCCCCCCTCATACGTGCTACATTATCAATGTATCTATGATTCTGGCCTGCTCAAACAGCTTGTGCTGCCAGTAGCCCCGGGGGGCCGTCTATGTGAAAAGACTTGCGGTATACATGAAGCCTTACATTGTCTTCTTTCTTGTTGCGCCTGTCTTTAAGGCCATTGAGGCATCGGCTGAACTGCTTCAGCCCAAGATCATGACCACTACGGTGAATGCGGGCATCATAGCAGGCGATGTTAGTGTCATCTGGCGAAATGGGCTGCTTATGCTGGGTGTCGCGCTGGTGGGGATTGCGGGCGGCGTCGGTGCATGTTGGTTTGCCGCCAAGTCGTCGCAGGGGTTCGGCGCTGATCTGCGGCGTGCGGTGTTTCAAAAGGTTCAGAGCTTCTCCTTTTCTGACCTCGACCGGTTCTCCACGGGCTCACTCGTCACACGTCTCACCAATGACATCACCCAGTTGGAGAATACGTCCCTCATGATGCAGCGGATCATGGTTAGGGCGCCCCTACTCTGCATAGGCGCGATCATCATGACCATCTCGATCCAGCCTCGTCTTGCTGTGGCGCTTGTGTCAATGGCAGTGGCGCTGCTATGTGCTGTTCTTTTTATTATGGGCCGGGCGTTTCCCCTGTTCGGCCAGGTGCAGCAGTGCCTGGACGCTGTCAATACTACGATGCAGGAGAACCTTGCCGGGATGCGTACGGTCAAATCGTTCGTCCGAGCCGGCTTCGAAGTCGAGCGCTTCGACCGCGTCAATGAGCGGCTCTACAACACGAGTGTCGCTGCGGGCAGGGTGATGGCATTTAGCCAGCCTACGGTGTATTTCGGTATGAACATTGCGGCCCTGATAGTCCTGTGGCGGGGCGGCCGCCTGGTTGCCGGCCGCGAGATGGAAGTCGGCCAGATCATGGCGGTCATGCAGTACATCACTCAGATTCTCTTCTCCCTGTCGATGCTTGGATTCCTCCTGATCAACCTGGTCCGGGCCCGCGCGTCGGCCCTTCGCGTCATCGAAGTCCTCGAAGTAGAGCCCAAGATACGGAGCAGCCCGGAGGCCCGCCGCGATGCGTGTGTCACCCGGGGTGAGGTGGAGTTTCGCAATGTCACGTTTAGGTACCCAGGCGCCGTCGGAGATCCGGTCCTCAGCGGTGTCTCGTTTCATCTACGCCCCGGCGAGACCCTTGGCGTGCTCGGCGGAACCGGCTCGGGCAAGTCGACACTTGTCCACTTAATACCGCGTCTGTACGATGTAACGAATGGCCAGCTCCTGGTGGACGGGGTAGATGTGCGCGATTACGTCCTGGAGAGTCTGCGGGCCGGCATAGGCATGGTGCTGCAGGACACGGTGCTCTTCTCCGGGACGATAGAGGACAACTTGCGGTGGGGAGCGCCTGACGCGTCCTGCGAAAGCCTTCAAAAGGCCGCCTCACAGGCACAGGCCACGCAGTTCATCGACAAGATGCCGCTGGGATATGGAAGCCCGATAGGGCAGCGGGGAGCCGGGCTCTCAGGCGGCCAGCGCCAACGCCTATCCATCGCCCGGGCGCTGGTGAAGAACCCGTCCATACTGATACTCGACGATGCCACCAGCGCAGTCGATACCCGCACTGAAGTAGCATTGCGCCAGGCACTCCGCGAAGAGCGGCGGGCGGCGACGACAATCATTATAGCCCAGCGCGTGACCAGCGTGATGGGTGCAGACCGGATACTGGTGCTCGAAAACGGGCGGGTCTCCGCCATAGGCCGCCACGAGGAGTTGCTTGAGTCCTGCCCCGCGTATCGCGAACTGTGCCGACTTCAGCTGGGAACGGAGGCGGTGTGAGATGAGCGGGAGCACACCTAGGGAAGGCTCTGATCGGCGCCCCGGCGAATTTGGCCCGCAAGTAGGCTCCCAGCTAGGCCCCAGGTTTGGTTCCCGAGCCAGCCGCCTCGGACCTGTATCGAAACCTAAGGACATTGGGGCCGTCCTGGCTCACCTGTGGGTTTACCTGAGGCAGCAACGACGCACTCTGGCGCTGGTGTTTGCGGCTACATTAGTCAGCTCGCTAGTATCGATATTTGGGCCTCGTCTTATTGGAACCGCCATTGATCCGTACGTCCTGGACGGCGATCTTCTAGGGCTGAGCCGGATACTCATCCTCCTTTCTGCGATGTACGCGTCGAGCTCTCTCGCGTCTTGGGTCCAGCAGACCTGCATGGTGGGGTTGTCGAACCGAGCCCTCCGCGAGATGCGGCACGACCTGTTCGCCAAGGTACAGGCACTTCCCCTGTCTTTTTTCGACAGCGCAACCCATGGCGATCTCATGAGCCGGCTCGCCAACGACGTCGATACTGTGGGCATGGCGCTAGGCCAGCCCATCGTTCAGCTCTTTTCGTCGGTGGTAAGCATCTCGGGAACGCTGATCATTATGTTCTCGATGAGCGTGTGGATGGCACTGACTGTGCTGGCAATGGTCCCGGTGACTTTGCTAGTCACCACCAAGGTGGCGGGCTGGTCAAGGAAGCTCTACAGACGCCGTCAGGAGGCTCTGGGCGAGATCAACGGATACATCGAAGAGATGGTGACAGGCGCCCGGGTCGTCAAGGTATTCGGCCGTGAGGACGACGCATGCGCCGCATTCAATGACAAGAGCGAGCGGTTACGGGACATCGCCTACAGGACTGAACTCGTGTCCGGCATGTTCATGCCAGCTATGCACCTGCTCGACAATTTGAGTTTCGCAGTGGTGGCTCTCATTGGAGCACTGCTGGCAGCGAACGGGATCATTCATCTCGGGATCGTCGCGTCCTTCATAATATACTCGCGCCAGTTCATGCAACCCGTCCGGGATTTATCGAACCAGTGGAACACCTTTCAGTCCGGCCTGGCAGGCGCGGAGCGCGTGTTCGAGATCATGGATACCGAGTCCGAAGCCGACGCCCCGGGCGCAAACGACCTGCGTCTGCCGGTTTCGGGCCACGTCGAGTTTGAACGCGTATCGTTTGGCTATAAGCCGGGCGTGCCTGTACTGACCGACATATCACTGGAGGCCAAACCGGGTCAGACCATCGCGCTGGTGGGCGCCACAGGCTCAGGAAAGACAACCATCATCAGCTTGCTGTCACGTTTCTACGACATAGAAGAAGGACACATATACGTAGACGGCGTGGATGTCCGGGAAATCCGCAGGGAATCCCTGCGCCGCGCTCTCGGCATTGTTCTGCAGGACTCCCAGCTCTTTTCGGGGACCGTGCGGGAGAACATACGCTACGGGCGCCCGGACGCCTCCGACGCCGATGTCGAAAAAGCCGCGGAGCTGGCGCTTGCGGATCCGTTCATTCGTCGAATGCCTGAAGGCTACGATTCTGTGCTCACCGCCGACGGAGGCAATCTCAGCCACGGACAGCGCCAGTTGCTCTGCATCGCCCGCGCAGTGCTGGCAGACCCGGCCATACTCATACTCGACGAAGCTACCTCGAGTGTGGACACCCGGACCGAACTGAGGATACAGCAAGCCATCCTCCGGTTGATGCGTGGCCGCACGAGTTTCGTCATCGCACACCGACTGTCCACCATTCAAGGCGCCGACCAGATACTCGTCATCGACCACGGCCGCATAGTCGAGCGCGGCGCCCATGACGAGTTGCTGGCCAGGGGCGGCGCATACGCCCGGCTCCATGAAAGCCAGTTCCACGTCGCTGCGCAGCCCGCAATGGGTCATGGCATATTTGAGTCAGTGTAGCGACACAAGCCGCGGCACTTGCTGAGCAGGGCTTTGCGCGACCGTATGGAAAATCGTACGGCCTTTCCACCAGCCTGATGGAAAACCAGACGGTTCGGCACGGCCGGGCCAAATCGGGGGAGGATTGGGGATCGCAGGGCCCTAGGGTGGCGGTTCGCCACGGCCTGCTATCAAGGCGCCGTGTCCTTATGCCGGTTCTAGCTGCGCATTCGATAATCACTAATAGTCTGGAAAAGAGGAGCCCTACTGTCGGTTGCGTTCGGAGAAGCCCATGTGTTCAGAACCGTTGGGTTTCCCATACGGTCTCGCAAGAAGCGGTGCGGAAAACCAACAGGTGGTGGGGCTGGCTGGCAAACACAGGGGAACTGCAGGTACAGCCCGCCTTTGCCAGATGAACTGCCATGATTCGAGGAGACTGCGAGGTACTTGAAGGCAGGATCCGTGAGGAGCTTGACAACATCGGATCATCCCTGAAGACTGAGGGCGGCGTTGTCAGCATTGGCGTCGGCGTCGGCGCCGGCGGGCCTATTCGCCCCTGCCATGAGCAGCCCGAGTTCCTCCAGCGAGACGCTGTCGGCCTCCACGACGGCGACTATTTTGCCTTCGTAGATCACAGCTATCCTATCAGACAAGTTGAGGATTTCGTCTAGTTCCTCCGAAATGAGGAGTATCCCGCCTCCCGAGTCGCGCACGTCGAGCAGGCGTCGGTGGACGTACTCGGTGGCCGCGATATCCAGGCCGCGCGTGGGATAGCACGCTAGCAACACAGCAGGCTTCCGCGTTATGTCGCGGGCTAGGATAACCTTCTGGATGTTGCCTCCCGATAGGCTGCCGGCGCGCGTTTCTACGCTGGGGGTCCTGACATCAAACGTCTCCACGGTCTTGCGCGACCAGTTCCGGATCACGTCGTTCTGCAGGAAAATCCAGCGGGCGAATGGAGGCCTATGGTGGTCTTTGAGAATCAGATTCTCCTCTACCGAAAACGACTGGATGATGCCGAAACTGAGCCTATCTTCCGGTACGTAGCCGAGACCGGCGTCGATCATCGCTGCCGGCGAAGCGCCGGTAAGGTCATGGCCGCGCAGGCGCACTTTGCCGCGACTCACCCGGCGAAGGCCGGTCATGATCTCAGCCAGTTCTCTCTGGCCATTGCCAGACACTCCGGCAAGCCCCAGGATCTCACCTTCCCGCACCGCAAGCGATAGGCCCTTCAGTGCAGGGAGGCCATTGTCGGCGTCGGCCCAGACTTGGTCCAGTTCCAACACGGGTTGCCCGTGCGAGGCTTCTCCAGTGCGCTTGGCAGCTTCAATCTTGCGTCCTACCATCATCGTCGCCAAGGACTCCGGGCTGGCCTGTGAGGTCGGCACGGTTCCGACCACAGCGCCTGCCCGGAGCACTGTTACGCGGTCGCTTACCGCCATGACTTCGTTCATCTTGTGGCTTATGAAGACCAGTGACTTCCCGGCCTGGGCCATTCCGCGGAGTATGGCTATGAGCTCGCCCGCCTCCTGCGGCGTCAGCACCGCAGTGGGTTCGTCTAGGATGAGCAACTCGGCGCCGCGGTACAGCGCTTTGATGATCTCTACGCGCTGTTGCTCGCCCACCGACAACTGCCATACGGGCGCGTCGGGCCTGATTCTGAAACCGTATTCGTCGCCCAGCTCCACAATGCGCTGTGACGCGGTGTCGAGATCGAGAAGGGGGCCTCTCGCCGATTGCAGGCCGAGCACGACGTTTTCGACCACAGTGAGGCTGGGGACGAGCATGAAGTGCTGGTGTACCATGCCGATGCCCAGGGCTATAGCATCACGCGGAGAGTTGATCGTCACTGCCTCTCCGTTGACCAGTATCTGCCCGGAGTCGGGTCGATACAGCCCGTATAGCACTTTCATCAACGTGGTCTTGCCCGCGCCGTTCTCGCCTAGAAGCGCAAGCACCTCACCGGAGTTGATATCGAGGTCAACGCAATCGTTGGCCCGAACCCCGGGGAAGGTCTTCGTTATCTGGCGCATCTTCACGTGTTTGATGCGAGGCCCCGATGTCGATCCCATGAATATCGCACTCCTCAACCGCTTGCTGGGCTACTAGAACCGCCTGCTGAGCTACTGCAACCGCTTACCGGATATTACTTGCCTCCAGCCTTGGGCAGTTCCACTTTGAGCTTGCCGGAGATGATGTCTTGCTTGGCCTTCTCTACGCGGTCAAGCACGGCCTTGGGTATCTTGTTTGTTAGTTTCGGGTTGAAACGCAGCTCCAGGGTACCGTCGGCAAAGGTCAGCGTAAGGTGTTTTCCGCCCAGGATTCCCTGGGCACGATAGTTGATCATATCCTTGACGACTTTCTCCCAGTGGTACACCTGCGCCGCGAGAACATGATCGGGCGCGAGGGAAGCCTGGTCCATGTCGGTGGACATCCAGTACACGCCGGACCTTTCGGCCACTGCGCGAGCGGCTCCCACTGCCTGCTGAGACGATCCCGTCAGCACGTCGGCTTTGGCGTCCATGTGGACCTTAGCTAGCTCGCCGGCGCCGACTATGTCGCCGAAAGAACCGGTGTAGGCTATGCGCACTTTCACATTGGGATTCCCCGCAGCCACGCCTTGCTGGAAGCCGTAGTTATACTTGATCGCATCACCCGACTCCACCGGGCCGACGATTCCCACAACGCCTGTCTTTGACATCAAGGCGGCGACCATGCCGAGAAGATACGCGCCCTCCTGGGCCTGGGGGTCGTATGCGAAAATGTTGGGCGCGGTGGTGAACCCGGTTCCATAGGCGAAAGTGGTCTTGGGGAAGTCGGGAGCAAGTTCCATGAGCACGCTCTGATACTGAGCGCCATGAGCGATAATGATGTCGAATCCCTGGTCAGCATATTGCCGGATTGCGGCGCCCGCGTCCACAGGGTTGCCCATCCGTTCGCTCGTAACAAACTCCAGCTTGTCGGCGCCCATCTCCTTCTGGACAGCCTTGAGTCCTTCGTACATCGACTGGCTCCATGCCATGTCGTCGATGGTGCTCGCCATGAGCATGGCGATGCGGATCTTCTTAGCGGGGGCGCCGTAGCCGTAGCCCGCCCCGAAGACCATGAGTGTCGCCAAAGCTAGAAACGCTACGAGAACTATGCGGTTTTTCCTCACAGTAGACACCTCCTGACGTATTTGTGCGTCGACCGCCGCGGCTGTCGACGACGACACCGCCTGATCCGCCCCAACCTCGATCGGCTAGCCAGCTTCCCTTCGGAACGGCTTGCCGAGGGCGGTTGGGGCCCACACTCGCCTGACAGCTACTGCCAGAGCTGCGATGGTCATGACATATGGCAGTATCACTGCGAACTCGTATGGGAAACTGATGCCGAGCACCTGAATCCATAATTGGAGTGCGTTCATCATGCTGAAGAGGAGCGAGCCAAGAAGGATGCCCACAGGGCTCCACCTGCCGAAATACACCAGGGCGACGGCGATGAAACCGCGGCCTGCGGTGATGTTATCGGCGTACATGTTAGCCTGACCAACAGTCAGGAAGGCCCCGGCAAGCCCGGCCATGGCGCCTCCCAGCACCACACACTGATATCGGATGGCGTTGACGTTGACGCCCAATGTGTCGGCGGCTTGCGGTGTGGTGCCCACTGCGCGCACCTTGAGCCCCCAGGTTGTGCGGTACAGCACAAACCAGGATACCGGAACGAGCAACAACGAGAAGTAGACCATCCAGTTGTGCTGGAACAGCACAGGGCCGAGAAACGGGATCTTCGACAGTACCGGGATGTTCCATGGGCCGAAACCCTTACATGATGTGATGAACCCGAGATACACTCGGAAAAGCAGCCCTGACAGGCCCCAGCAGAACATGTGTAGGCCAATGCCGGAGATGCCTTGTTCGGCCTGCATGGTAACGCTGATGAAGGCCATGAGCAGGCCTAATGCAGCTCCGACTCCGATTGCGGCCAGCACGCCGAGCCACGGACTGCCGGTGCCCAGCGAGGTCATGAATCCTGCGAAGGCTCCCATCATCATGATGCCTTCGAGCCCGAGGTTAAACACCCCGGAGCGCTGCGCGAACATTTCGCCCAGCGACGCATAGAGGAATGGTGCAGCGAGCCTGATCCCGGTAGCAAGTATCCCGACGATTATCCCTTGGCTTGAGATAGTGGCCATATCAGTTGCTCACCCCCTTGCCCTGCCTTGCCATACCCTGCTTTCCCGCAACGCCTGCTGAGCCGCCTGACATCCGGCGGCTACGGAGTAGATCGGGCCTGCGGATGAGCAAGTCGCTTCCGACCACGAATAGCACAACTAGCCCCTGTATGGCCATGACGATGGCGGCCGGTATCTGCACCGCCCTCTGCATCATGTCGGCGCCCAGAGTGAGCGCGCCGAAGAGTATGGAAGCTGGGATGCAGCCTAGGGGATGAAGGCGCCCGAACAGCGCGACCACGATTCCGCTGAAGCCGTAACCGCCGGAGAGCCCTTCGAGGACCCTGTGATGCACGCCAAGCACTTCTACGATTCCAGCCAGCCCCGCGAAGCCTCCCGCAAAGGCCATGGCAAGTATTTGGTAGTTTTCAACCCTGATTCCAGCGGCTTTTGCAGCCTGAGGGCCGGCGCCTGAGGCGCGCATCCGGTAGCCGATTGTGGTGCGCCAAAGGAAGATGTAGACCAGTATCGCGAAGGCGATGGCGATCACCAGTCCCCAGTGAAACCGTGTGCCGCGAATGATCCGGGGAAGCCAGATCGATCTGGGCAGCAGAGCTGTTTGGGGACACCCGGTGCCGTAGGCCACTTCCTGTGGGTCGATCATCGGACCGCGGATCAGGTAGAGGTTGAGTTGGAAGGCGATTTGGTTGAGCATTACGGTGCTGAGTATCTCGTTCACCGAAAGCCGGGCCTTGAGCCAGCCGGCAATTCCGCCCCATAATGCCCCCGCGAGCACACCCGCGATTAGCGTCATGGGCAGCAGCACTATTGCAGGCCAACTCGGAAAAGCCAGGGCAACAGCTGCGCCTGCCAGCGAACCGGCGACCATCTGCCCCTCGCCCCCGATGTTGAGGATTCCGCTCCTGAACGAGATGACGATTCCGAGGCCTACCAGGAGAAGTGGTGTAGCCTTTACCAGGCTTTCGGTGATGCCGTATTTGCCGCTGACCGGCCCGGTGAACATCGCTTTGTATGCAGTGATGGGATTCGCGCGAGCCAGCAGGATCAGCCCCGCTCCAACCAAGAGTGCCAGAACCAGAGCCCCGACCAGCACGCCAGCTTGTAGAAGGGAGTCGGACGTGCCCGTACGTTTCTTCATGACACCTGCTCCTTTAGATAACACGCGTCGATTCCAATGGCAGAAGATATATCATATGAATAGAGGATTCTAGGCAAGGCACACTTATCCTGCCTTGAGCACAACTAATAGATACGAAGGAAATCCATTGTTTACGGCCCATGCAGGTAATCCTGCTTTGTCGCGGGGTCTTGCACTTGCACGGGAGAGCATCGCCGGCATTCATACAGAGGCCCAGGAAATGCAAGTTCAACTATGATACTCTTATGCTGAGCGCTGCGAGGTTTACGGTATCGGCAGGGGCCGAGTGGATTCCAAGACAGGTGGGTCGTCGATGAGTTCTTTGGAACGTAGTATCAGCATACTCAAGGATGCTTTCCCGGAGGCATTCACCGAGGGAAGGATCGATTTCGATATTCTGCGCGGGTTGCTTGGCGTTTGTGTGGATGATCGGCACGAGCGCTATCGCCTCACCTGGAACGGCAAGGGCCGTGCCCGACGCATTGCCCAGGCCCCTTCGGTCGGGGCGCTCCAGCCGAGCCCTGAGGAGTCGGTCGATTGGGATACGACTCAGAATCTCCTGATCGAAGGGGACAACCTGGAGGTTCTGAAGCTACTGCTCAACGAGTATCAGGGGAAGATCAAGATGATCTACATCGACCCTCCATACAACACGGGCAACGATTTCATATACCGCGACGACTTCCGCGACAGCGTCGCAAGCTATCTCCAGCTGACCGGACAGGCCGACGCTAGTGGGCGCCTGCTGCGAGCCGACGCGGAAACCTCGGGCAGGTACCATACTGACTGGCTGAACATGATGTACCCGCGCCTCAAGCTCGCGCGCAACTTGCTTTGCGAGGACGGTGTTATCTTCATCTCCATCGGCGACAATGAAGTGGCGAACCTCAGGATTATCTGCGATGAGTTGTTCGGGGAGGGCAGCTGCCTAGGCTGTGTGGCTCGCGTGGCCAAGAAGACGTCGAACAAGGGCACTCACTTTGCGCCGTCCAAAGACTATGTGCTGGTCTACGCCTGCAGAGCCGAATGTGTCGCTCCTTTCATGGACGTAGTAGACCCTGCGTACGCTTCGCGTTTCAGGGAGCGCGACGGGCGAGGTCGGTACGCCACGGTCGGTCTGTACCAGGCGGCTCTCGACCCGCGTCCCAATCAGCGATACTGGATCGCCTGCCCCGACGGGTCGTTCGCCATCCCTCCCGGCGAAGTCTTTCCTGATGAAGTTGCCGATGGGGCTCAGGTAAAGCCGGCAAGTCGCCGCGACCGGGTGTGGCGCTGGAGCCGCGAGTCGTACCTTGCGAAGAAGCATCTTCTGGTCTTCAAGAAGTCCGCTCGTAGCCCTCTCGTGACGCCCGACGGGTCGCCGTCGAAATGGAATGTCTACACCAAATACTATCTTGAGGACAGACTGAATGACGGGATTCGCCCCCGCGACTACCTTGACGACATCACTAACGATCTGGGCACGGCCGCCCTCAAGAGCCTGGGGCTCGACGATTTCTTCGAGTTTGCCAAACCTCCGGAGCTGGTGCGGCGGCTGATGCAGTGGCTGGGCGGACGCGATGGCATTTACCTCGACTTCTTCGCAGGTTCAGGAACGACGGCCCAGGCGGTCCTGGAGCAGAATGCGGAGGATGGCGGCAGCCGTCGGTTCATCCTGGTTCAATTGCCTGAGCCCTGCCCTCATGACTCAGTGGCAGCCCAGAATGGTTACAACACAATCTTCGACATCTGCAAAGAGCGCATCCGACGGGTGATCGCACGCCTGCGCGCCGACGAGGCGCATGGCACCGCGCTCGACTTGGGATACCGCGTTTTCAAGCTGCGAGGTGAAGCAGTTGAAGATCAAGTTCGACCCAGATCTTGACTATCAGCGCGATGCGATCGACTCGGTTGTTCAGATCTTTGCGGGTCAGGAAGACTGCCGGGCCGACTTCGCGGGCGATCTGGTCATCGGGAACCGTCTCCGCTTATCAGAGGAAGAGATACTGAAGAATGTGAGGGCCATTCAGCTTTGCAATGGGCTAGCTCTGTCTGATACGGTTTCCGGCATGAACTTCACTGTGGAGATGGAGACGGGCACCGGCAAGACATATGTCTACTTGAGGACCATTTTCGAGCTCAACCGGGAATACGGGTTTCTCAAATTCATAATTGTCGTGCCGTCTATCGCGATCAAGGAAGGGGTCGCGAAGTCGCTCCAGATGGTCGAGGAGCATATGCGCGGGCTGTATGATAACGTTCGGTTTGACCACTTCATCTACGATCCCGCCAGCCTCAGTCAGGTGCGGAACTTCGCCACGAGCGACTACATACAGATCATGATCATCAACATCGATGCATTCCGCAAGAGCTTCGTCGACCCAGAAAAAGAGCATAGGGCCAACATCATCCATCGTTCGCACGACCGGATGATGGGCGCTCGCCCAATCGAGTTCATCCAGGGCACGAGCCCGATCGTCATCATTGATGAACCGCAGAGCGTAGATACGACGGCCAAAAGCGCTGAGGCCATAGCGTCGCTTCATCCGCTGTGCACCCTGCGGTACTCCGCCACCCACGTGGAGAGGCACAACATGATGTACAGGTTGGATCCGGTCGATGCGTACCAGCGCAAGCTGGTCAAGCAGGTTGAGGTGGCAAGTGTCGAGGCAAGCCACGGGCCGAGCAGGCCGTATGTGAGGCTACTGGGTGTAGACAACACAAGAGGTTCGATCACTGCCAGGATTGAGCTGGATGCGCTGCACAGGGGTGGCGCGGTCAGGCGCGTGGCCAGATCCGTCCGCTGCGGCGACGACCTGCAGGAGGTCTCGGGCAGTCGGGATGTCTACACCGGCTACATCGTCGAGAATATCTGCTGTGAGAGGGGTAATGAGCACATCATGCTCGCCCGATGGCCTGAGGCTGTGCGGCTGAACCAGCCTATCGGTGATCTAGACGATGGCGAGTACAAGCGCATTCAGATACGGACTACCATCCGGGAGCACCTGGACAAGGAATTGATGCTCCGGCCAAGGGGCGTCAAGGTGCTCAGCTTGTTCTTTATCGATCGGGTCGCCAACTACCGTTGGTACGACGAGGACGGCAATCCGCGTAAGGGCAAGTATGCGCAGATGTTCGAGGAGGAGTACGTAAAGGCGATGGGCGACGTTAAGTACCGTTCGCTGCCGGAAGGGGCTGACCCGGCGGCTGCGGCTGAGAGCGTGCACAACGGGTATTTCGCCATCGACAGGAGAAGGGACGCGGCAGGCCGGGATATGTTCAGGGAGTCGCGGGGCGATGGTGTTGCGCAGGCCGACGAGAGCGCGTACCAGCTGATCATGAGGGACAAGGAGAAGCTGGCAAGCTTCGAGTCTGGGCTGAAGTTCATCTTCTCTCACTCAGCTCTCAGGGAGGGCTGGGATAATCCCAACGTGTTTCAGATCTGCACGCTGAACGACACGGTCTCTGCGATGAAGAAAAGGCAGGAGATAGGGCGCGGTCTGCGCCTTGCCGTGAACCAGGACGGCGAGCGGGTTTACGGCTTCGATGTGAACACCTTGACTGTCGTGGCCAACCAGTCATATGCGGAGTTCGTCCGGCAGCTGCAGAGCGAGATCGAAGAGGATACAGGGGTCCGACTGGGCGAAGCGCGTCGGCTCAATGTCAAGAACGCGGCCGAACGGAGGCAAGTCGGACCGGGCGGGTCGAATGGTGTCGGCACAAGCCCAGAGCCGGGGCCGAAGCAGGAGTGCAACACTGGGTATCGTGTGACATTCGATACAGATGAGCTGATTAGGCGGTGCGCCGGCGAAATCCGGCGGATGCCGGCGATAGATCACACGGGACCTATGATACGGAAAGCGCGACTCGGGATGGGTCGCGGCGGGATCGGGGCAGGAGACGTTCGCGTCAGCGCCGAGATACATGAGGCTCATGGTCATCCGTTGCCCGACATAGTGACCCAGTTGCAGAACGATACCTCCCTAACCCGGCGCACGATTGTGAAAATCCTGGTGCAAAGTGGAAGGCTTGAGGACTTCAAGGCCGGCCCGCAGGTGTTCATAGAGAAGGTGTCGGCGATTATCCGGCGCCGGGTGGGGCTGTGCATTCAGGAGGGCGGGACACATGCAGGGACTGGATCCTAGTATCGGCCAAAGCCTGGGGTCGGAGAGATACAGCTTCACCTGGAACGGCAAGCGCCGCGCCGGACTTATTGCTCAAGCGCCGCCCGACGGCACGCTCCGTCCTTGCCCCGAGCAGTCAGTCAATTGGGATACGACGCGCAACCTCTTCATCGAAGGTGACAACCTGGAAGTCCTCAAGTTGCTGCAGAAGTCTTATCACAAGAAAGTGAAGATGATCTACATCGACCCGCCTTACAATACGGGTAAGGATTTTGTGTACCGCGATGACTTCACAGACAGTATCCAAAACTACTTGAGATTGACGGGGCAGGTGGATGAGGCGGGGCGTCGCCTCTCGGCCAACCCTGAAACATGCGGCCGCTATCATACTAACTGGCTGAACATGATGTATCCCCGGATGAGGTTGGCGAGAAACCTCCTGCGAGACGACGGGGTGATCGCCATTTCCATTGATGACCATGAACTGGCCAACCTGCGGAAGATGTGTGACGAGGTGTTCGGCGAGGAGAATTTCTGCGGTGTGTTCATCTGGGAGAAGAAGAAGAAGCCTTTGTTTCTGGACGCCAACATGGGCACTGTGACCGAGTACATAATCTGCTTCGCCAAAAACCGGGCACAGTCGCCGCCCTTTGGTGCCGGCGCTGCCCGGGAGGGGAAGAAGTACCCGTTCAACAATGCGGGCAACGGCGTTCAGACCCTGACGTTTCCGGCCGGGAGTGTGCGGTTCGGCTTCGGTGATCAGGTGGTGGCGGCTCAGGACATGTCGGAGGGCAGCATCTTCACTGAACTGCTGGATGATGTGGCGATTGTGGGCGGGCGGAACGCCAATGCATTCCGCCTGAGGGGCGAGTGGCGATACTCCCAGCAGAAGCTGGACGAGTTTGTGCAGGAAGGCGCAGACATCGTCATAAGCAAGATCCCGTTCAGGCCAAACTATGTCAGCCGTTCGGGCGAGCTGAAGAAGACTTCGAATCTGCTGTCATACCGCACCAACGGCGTGCCCACGTATGAGGATGCGACGCAGGAGATCCGAGCCCTTTTCGGGGCCGATGTGATGAGCTACCCCAAGCCCAGCGGGTTGATGAAGTACCTTGTACGTGCTATGACGGGCGAAGGCGACATCGTCATGGACTTCTTCGCGGGATCCGGGAGCACCGCACACGGCGTCATGCTCCAAAACAGCGAAGATGGCTACAATCGCCAGTACATACTGGTGCAACTGCCGGAACCTCTGAAGCCTGATGATGCCGAGAGCGGGCCGGCCTTCGAGTTCTGCCGGGCACACGGCTTGAGCCCTACAATCGCCGAAATCGGAAAGGAGAGAATCCGACGGGCCGCCACGGCCGCCGCGGCGGGCGCGGTGGAGCGGGGGGCCCTTGGGCTTGGCCCTGAGTTTGGTCCTGGTCTTGGCGCTGGCCGTGGCTCAGGTCTTGACCTGGGGTTTAGAGTCTTCAGGCTTGACAGCAGCAACCTTTGGCCGTGGGACTCGGACCCCCGGAATCTCGAGGAGTCCCTGCTGCAGGCGGTGGAGCGGATCAAGGACGATCGACAAGAGGCAGACGTCCTATACGAGTTGGTGATCCAGTACGGGCTGGATCTCGCGGCGTCCGTCGAAAGGCGGGAGATCGACGGCAAGGCAGTCTATATAGTGGGTGAGGGCGAACTGGTGGTATGCCTTGCCGATCATATCAGCTCGAGACTTGCTCTCGGCATTGCGCGACTCCGCGCGGAGCTTGCGGCGGCCCAGATGCAGGTGGTGCTCAGGGACGCAGGCTTCGACAGCGATGCCGACAGAATCAACACCATACAGGTTCTGCGCGGGGCGGGGGTTGAAAGCGCAAAGACGCTGTGATTCACTGGCCATTGCGTCCGAGCATATCCTGCTATTGTCGACCAACTCCTACCGAGGTGTCCATGATGTGTCGACGAGAGGTGGGTGAAAATGCAGGATTTCTCGGATTCCGCAAAGTACCAGTGCGGGCACCCGATGGCCAAGATCCTTGCCGACCACTGTGATCCTTGCGGCCGTCCCGTTGCCGTGGAATTCTCATGCGGCGACTGTTCCAAGAAGGCTCTTAACGCCAAGGTAAAGGATATTTGCGCCGGGTTGCTTATCCTGACGCCCTTCGACGCAGGGGGCATCGACATCAAGGTATTCTGTGGAGGCGCGCTGGTAGAGAGAGAGACGGCGCAGGTGGTGGTCATTCCTCTGGAACGGGTGTGCGCTGTGGAGGTGGGGGCTCGCGAGGTGGACGGATGTCCTCCGTGTCCTCCCTGCCCGCCGCCATGTTCTGCGTGTCCACCATGTCCACCGTGTCCGCCTTGCCCTCCCTGTCCGCCATGCCCTTCGAACGGGCGACCTCCGACGACCGGGCCGGTGAGCACTGGGCCGTCCTAACGGCTGAAGGCCGCGCGGAGCTCCAGGTGTAGTTCGGGCTTCGGGCGGCCTTGACAATGTGCAGGGCGCTGTGACTACATGCACATATTGTACAAGTTGTACAAGGTTTTTGGTGAGAGATGTAGAAACACAGACAGTGTCTGCAGCGCTTCTGCCTGTGGGCAAATCGGGGGTATCGAGGGTGCGCAGTCCAGACAAGGTTTCATGGCCTTCACACGTGTATGTGGGAATACTGGTGTGGGCGTTGATCGTGCCGGTGGGCTGGGTTGTTTTGGGAAGTTCCACGCCGGCGCTGGCGTTTTCGTTTGAGACGGCGTCCATTTTCTTTGCTGTGCTCGCTTTCTTTACCGCATGGCACACTTACGGGTACTCTCGTTCGAGCTACTTGCTGTTCATAGGCATGACGCAGCTGATAGTGGCTTTACTCGACTCCTTCAGCCTCATATCCAGTCCCGTGCTCAGGCTCAGCATTGAACTGGGGATCCAGCATCAGATGCAGTTTTGGGCTGCGGCGCGGACGATCCACGCTTTTTCCATGTTCCTGGCGCCCAGATACGCCCGGCTTCGCCGCCCGAGTATTCGCATGCTGGCTGGTTCCGCGTTATTGGCTATTGCGCTGGTAGCTGCGATAGTGTGGCTGCCCGGGTTCCCTGAGCTCGCGACGGTGGATGGCGCGTTGACTCCCGACATGGTTGTGATCAACTACCTTATCCTTGGGGTCCTTGCTCTCAGTGTGATCGGCCAGACTCTGTCGGACGTCCGTGATCGGGTGCTGCGCGAGCTGATGACCGCGTCATTGGCAGTCGCTGTGGTGTCGCAAGCCTCGTTTACTGTTGCCGGGCCTATCACCAACTACATGACTGCAGGCGCGGGCCTTTTCGGCCACATTGCGAAGGCGCTATCATACTGGCTTGTGTATGAGGCCGTGGTCATCGGGGGCTATGAGCATCCTCTTGCCCGCCTGCGCGATGGCCTGAGACACGTTCGGGCGACGCGGCGGGTCACGTTGTCTAGCGTGGGCGACGGGGCGATCACCACCAACAAAGACGGGAAGGTCACGCTGCTTAATCCCGAGGCATCGAGGATTACGGGATGGACAGAGCACGATGCTTTGGGAGTCGACATTGACAGCGTGTTTCGGCTGTCGCTTATGGGGGCAGGTTCATCGGCGGGGCGGAGATCTCGCAGCACTTGTCTCACCGAGTCGGTTGTCTATGCCAAGGATGCCAGCATCAGATACGTGGAGTACACTTCCTCGCCAATCCACGGGCCGGACGGCGGCGATCTGGGCGAAGTCATAGTCTTCAGGGAGATTTCGGAACGTGTGCAGAAAGATGAACTCATCAAGACAAGCATGGAGAAATACCGTGCGCTGTTTGAGCACATGCCCAATGGAGTCGCCGTGTATCGCTCAGTTGACGGAGGCAAGGATTTCGTGTTCGTGGAGTTCAACCGGGCAGGCGAACTCATCGAAGGCATCGATGCGGCGAGCGTTGTGGGGAGGCGCCTGACTGAGGTGTTCCCCGGATTGGCGAAAATGGGCCTGATGGAAGCGTTGCAGAGGGTGTGGCTTACAGGACATTCGGAAAGGCTCTCACCTGCCTACTGCGAGAATGGACCTCGCTCCGGGTGGAGGGAGAACTGGATATACCGCGTACCGTCGGGAGAGGTGGTCGCCGTTTTCCAGGACGTCACCGAGCGTGTCCAGGCCGAACAGAGGGTTGAGTACCTTACCGTCCACGATGCCTTGACAGGCCTGTACAACCGTCGTCACCTGGAACAGGTCGTCAGCCAGTTGGACGTAGAGGCTGTAGTGCCGGTGAGTGTGGTGTTCGGAGACGCCAACGGGCTCAAGCTTGCAAACGATGCCTTCGGCCATGAGGCCGGCGACAGGCTGCTGGTCAACATCGCTAAGGTGCTGCAAGCGTGTAGTCGGAGCGATGACATCATCGTGAGGATGGGCGGCGATGAGTTCGTAGTCATCATGCCTGGGGTGCGTGAGGGTGAAGCCGCCGAGGCTGTCGTGCGGATGAGGCGCGCCTTCGATGAGGCTCCCGCAGATCCTGTGCGGGTAAGCTTGGCCCTGGGATCCTCCACTCGCTCCACCCCGTCGGTCTCTCTTCGCGAAGTGCTTGCCGACGCTGAGAAGCACGCTTACCGGCAGAAACTGGCCGAAAGCAAGAGCGCGCGGGGGTCTCTCATGAAATCGCTCCTTAGAACTTTGGCTGTGAAGACGCCTGAGACTGAGGATCATGTGTTGCGCATGCGCGAGCTTGCGCTGGAGCTCGGGCGCAACCTCGGCTTGCCCGACAGCACTCTGGACGACCTTGCAGTGTTGACTCTGATTCATGATATCGGCATGGTGGGGATTCCAGACAGCATCCTGACAAAGGTCGACGATCCGCTCTCTCATGATGAGCAAGAGGCGCTGAAGAAGCATCCGGAAATCGGCTACAGGGTGGCACAGGCCTCAATAGAGCTGGCCCACGTGGCCGATGGAATACTGTCACACCACGAGAACTGGGATGGCACGGGATATCCGCAGGGCCTCAAGGGTGAGGAGATTCCGCTGATTGCACGGATTGTGGCCATAGTCGACGCGTACGATAGCATGACGGCAGGCCGAAGCTACAAGGCGGCTAGATCTAAGAAGGAGGCCATTGATGAGATCCGGAAGCTTGCGGGAGCGCGCTTCGACCCCGATCTGGCAGAGGCCTTCGCCAGGGTCATCAGCGGTCACGAGGGTTTTCGCTTCGGCACAATTGAACGATAGCGGACTTCTGCCGACGATGGGTGTGATGATAAGATAGGGTATCACACTAGTTGAAGGCGGTGCTGGTAGGTGGTACCTGACCGGAGTCTCGCGTGGCTTGCGATACTAACCTTCGTAGTCAGCTTCAGCTCCGGGATGACAGGCCCGGTCTTTCCCCTTCACGCCCAGGCTCTGGGCGCCACGTATGAGCAGATCGGCATGGTATCGGCCGCAGGTTCGCTGATCCATGCGGGCTTCGCTTCCCGTGCTGGCCGACTTGCCGACCAGCTCGGGCACGACCTCATGTTCCTCCTGTCTTCGCTGACAATAGTCCTTTCGACGACGGCCTACTTCTTCTCCCGGACGCTGCTCATGGCTGGGCTGGGCAAGGCCCTGGATTCGTTGTTCATAGCGTCGTACTGGCCGGCTTTGGAGAGCGCGTCGCACTCGTCAGGCAGCGCCGCGGGGCATTCGCTCGGCGTGGTGTACACGGTCTACCCTATGGCCACCTTCGCCGCCAGCGCTGCCACTGGCTGGCTCGCGGGTCGGCTGGGCTACCGCGCGTCTTTCGCTGCTGCGCTAGTGGGCGGGGTGGCGGCGGTGGTCGGCGTATCAATCGGGCTGAGCAGGCGCCGCAGACTCGACGCGGGGTATGGCGATGCGACCGTTCGGGTCGGTCGCCGGCTGCGCGCGCGTGGAGAGCGATCAAAAGGGAACGTCCGACTGCTGCCCGGTTCAGGGCTGCGGTTCGCCGCGGCGCTCACCGCGTGTTTCACGTACTGCGTGCTTGTGGGAGAGGCGTTTACTTTCGTGCCGCTGCTGGCGGAGGCAAGAGGGCTTCGGGTTGAACTGGTCGGCCTGCTGGTAGGGGTCTTCTGGCTGGGCAGGACTGCCACAAGTCTGCCCGCGGGCATGCTGGCGGATCGCGTCGGCGTTGATGTTGTGCTCATACCTGCTTTCATAGTGGGCGGCATCGGCTCAGCCGTAGTGGCATGGCACGCGGCGCCCGTTGTCATGTTTGTCGGAGTAACGATGATGGGTTTGTGCGCTGGGGCGGTAGCGCCTGTAGCGATGGTTCTGGGGGCACAGTGTGTCGACCCGGGATCACACGGCTGGGCCCTCGGGCTGTGTGAAACCTTCTGTGGCATTGGGTTCATCTCCACCGGGCTTGTGGGAGGCGTGCTTGCCGGGCGGTGTGGGCTGGCAGTTCCTTTTGCTGCAGGGGCGGCAGTGTGCACTGCTGTGGCGCTGGGGCTGGCTCTGGCGTCTAGGCGCGGCAGACGGAGCTGACATGCCGGTCCGTTGGCCCAGTGCAACACGGCATTATGACGCGAATGGGAGAACCCTGTCCGAACTTGCGTCATACGATGCTTCTAGGGACAGTTAGCTCCCCATAATGCCATGAGAAGGTGGGCAGTACAGTGAACGGATGGATGTGTCCTACTAGCCCGTACGGCGGATACGGAGCGTACCCCTACAGGCGCTGGCGCGATCCTGAAGGCGAGTACGAGTGGGAAGAGCGCCATATGCTGCGCGAGATCTACCGGGGTATGCATCATCTGCTGAGGGAAGAGGCCGAAGAGGCCCACAAGATCGACGAGATATACCATTTGTGCCACGATATTGCGAGGATGGTGGCCGGCCAAAGACCCATGGAGATGCCGGAGACGGTCATGCCTCCGATGCCGATGGTCCCACCGATGGCGCCGTCACCTGTGGTCGCGCCTGGTCCGATGTATCCGTGCCCCAGCAGGCCTCCAATGGGAGTCATCTAGCGGATCAAGGCGACGCGACACGATTCGACGAGACTGGACGAGACAGGGCGGGGCGGGGCCCCGCCTTTTGTTCTATCTGATGTCAGGAAGTTGGCGTGTCCTACATAATGCTCGCTCTATGTCAGTATAATTGCGTGAGGTTGAATTTACTAAGCCGAGAAGGATTCCGCAATCTTGTGTGGAATATCTACTAGAATATGATGGGGTGCCGCACAGCTCCATCGTGGACAACGACAGATATGAACTATGGATGACGAATGGACGTCTGCGGAAGGGGGCGCGTTCATGTCTTGATCGCTGAAGTCTGACGAAATTCGCGGAATGGAGGGATTAGGAAATGATATCGAGTGTGGATATCGTCAAACCCCTCGTCAATCAGGCGCTGGCCTATGTTAGCAAGGACCCTGTCGCAAACTTGCCCAAGATTCTGAAGATAGGCGAGAAGATAGCGGGCAAGGAGAGCCACAAGGCCCAGGTTCGCGATGTGACGAGAGTGCTGACGGAATCCGACGGCAACTGGCGCGAGCTGGCCATCAGGCTTCTCACTGAAACTCACCCCAACATAATGAAGTCTATTGGAGTCAACTTCTTCGTCAACGCTAGCCTAGTCGGTATCCCTAAGCAGTACAAGATCTCTGAGGAACTCGGCGTGCAAGTGCCCTACGCTATTCTCATGGACCCGACCGAAAAATGCAATCTAAGATGTACCGGCTGTTGGGCCGGCGACTACCAGCGTGTTCGTGAACTAGACTATGAAGTGATGGACAGGGTCTGCCGCGAAGCTGAAGAACTGGGCATTTATCTTATCGTTGTATCCGGCGGTGAACCCATGGTTGCAAAGGACAAGCTGCTCAGGCTGGCCGAGTCCCACCCGAATCAGTTGTTCCATCCATTTACCAACGGTACGCTGATAGACGAGGATTTCGTGTCGGAAATGGTCCGATTGGGCAATATCGCGCCGGCGCTCTCAGTGGAGGGCCTGGAACAGGAGACCGACAATAGGCGTGGCAAGGGCGTGTACAAGAAGATCATGCACGCCATGGACTTGATGCGCGAGGCCGGGTGCATATTCGGGTTCTCTGCCTGTTATGCCCGGAACAACGTGGACGTGATAGCCAGCGACGAGTTCATCGACACCATGGTCGACAAGGGCTGCACGTTTGGCTGGTTCTTCACGTACGTACCTGTAGGCTCAGAGCCTAATTTGGACCTGATGGCGACGCCTGAACAGAGGGCCAAGATGTATGATGCTGTGCGGAGTTTCAGAAACACCAAGCCCATCTTCCTCGTGGACTTCTGGAACGATGGCGAGTTCTCTCTCGGATGCATAGCCGGCGGTCGCAGGTACCTGCACATCAATGCAGCCGGCGATGTCGAGCCCTGTGCGTTTATCCATTACGCTACCGACAATATCAACGATGTCAGCCTCAAGCAGGCGCTGGCTTCGCCGCTGATGCGGGCATACCAGAAGAGACAGCCTTTCAACGAGAACATGTTGAGGCCGTGCCCGCTCATCGACAATCCTGAGAAGCTGGTGGAGATAATCCAAGAATCTGGCGCCCGCTCGACCCAGCTTGGCGAGCATGCGGTCGAGCCTGAGGTACTGGCCGACAAGATCCAGAAGGAATACACCCAGCACTGGGCAGCCCGTGCAGACGAGCTGTGGCAGTCCAACCCGCACCCCTTCCACGACAGAGCATGTGAGTTTGCGAAGAAGGAGGAAGCGGAGAGGAGAGAGAGGCAGGCCAGCAGGGTGTAGAACAGTCGGAGACCCGAAACAGACGAGACAGACGAAACGAGAGCCCGTGCAGACGCGCGGGCTCTTGTTTAGGTGCACCCGGTGTCACGTCGAACTTGCGATGATGCCACCGCCGAGGAGCATGTCTCCGGAATAGAACACTCCGGACTGACCCGGGGTTATGGCGCGCTGGGGCGAAGCGAACTTCACGCGAACATTGCCGTCTGCGGCCGGCGTCAACAGGGCTTTCGCGGGCGCCGATTTGTACCTTATCTGTACCTGCGCCTCCATCTCGTCTTCCAGCACATCGAACGGGATGAAGTTCACCTGTTCAGCCCGGAACTCGGTGCTGTAAAGATACTCTCTTGGCCCCGCAACGATGGTATTCGATTCCGGCCTGATCTCGATGACGTACATGGGCCCGTCATGTTTGCTCTGCAGTTGCCCCAGCCCACGCCGCTGGCCCACGGTATACATTGCGGTTCCCATATGCTCGCCGATGATCGTGCCGTCAGGAGACACGATAGGACCGGGAGCCCCTAGCGCAGGGCGTTCGTGGATGCCAACACCGACCGCAGCTGCAGCTTTGGCGAAG
>ERZ795047.1437-NODE-1437-length-25370-cov-6.416235_pt1 | contig 25370 bp, 17 predicted proteins | sample MGYA00375131_ERZ795047 | MGnify/ENA primary metagenome ERZ795047 (study PRJEB30176, sample SAMN05720228) | activated sludge metagenome | isolation source: Anaerobic digester | place: Japan | collected 2015-05-20 ...
AGAACAAGGCCAAGGCGATGAAGGTTCTGCGCGCGCGACTCTTTGACGCCATGGTGCAGAAGCAAAACGCCGAACAGGCCGAGGCGCGTAAAAGCCAGGTAGGCACGGGCGACCGTTCTGAGCGCATCCGCACCTATAATTTCCCCCAAGGCCGCGTCACCGACCATCGCATCAATCTCACCCGCTATGACCTGGATAATTTCTTGAACGGAAACATCGGAGAAATGATCGACGCCCTGATCGCCCATCATCAGGCCGAACTGCTAAAAAAACAGGGCTAAAGATTCGCGAAAACGTTCCCGATCTGCCTGAAGCCGCGCGTGTCAAAGTCGAATAGCCCGTCTTTTACTTTCCCTGATTATTCTCTCTGACCTCGGCAAAGGAATGAGTCATGGCCACGCGGAACACAGAAGGATTGCTCTTGAGCTTACTGATAATCAAGTCGGCAAATTTCCAGACATTGAGCCTGATTTCAATCTTATTCGCGTTGATTTTGTAGAATTCGGGAATCGCTCCGAATTCATCAGCGATATGCCACACATACTCCACCTTGTTGCTGTCGATGTATCGTCTGGGTATTCCCTGGTGTTGCACGCCGTTGCGATAAACCATCCAGAAGCACTGAAACTCCTCAAGCGTCAGACCGAAATCTTCCGCCGCCGCCACCTTAAAGGGCTTGTCCTCTCCCCGGCCATAATGCGTTTTGGTTAACGCGCGATAATATCTTTCACACAGAAACAAAGCGCAGGCCAGCGCCAGAAAACCTCCGTCTCCTTCAGGGATTTCCTGGAGTTTTTCAATTGGACGGACAAACCATCCCTCGAAGCGTTCCATCAAACTCGCTCCCGGCTTCATAGACTTCTCCACCTCTTGAAATGATTCAAAAATAAATTTTTATTTTCTGATTTCAGCAGGATCTTGATGGTTTGAACATATAATCCCTTGACATTTTTTTTGCAACAACTTATTTTCGCATCAAGCGTTGTTGTCATTGAATCCCATGCCCGCCAGCAGAAAATTTCTTGTGCTAAAGAGATGACTCAAGGAAATTTTACCATGATCGCCCGCAAAATTCTCGAAGACGCAGCCCGGGATTTGGAATATGCCGGCATCCCGTCGGCGCGATTGGACGCCGAGGTCCTGCTGGCTTTTTGCCTGCAGTGCGACCGCATTGAATTTCTCAAAAATCCGGATAGGCCGGTGAGCGAAGAGCAATGCGACGTCTTCCGCCACCTGATAGGGAGAAGACAACAATGGGAACCCGTGGCTTACCTGACCGGCCGCAAGGCATTCTGGAGCTTTGTCCTGGAGGTCAATCCGGATGTTTTGATCCCCCGCCCCGAAACGGAAATCATCGTCGAAGAAACCTTGCTGATCTGTAAAGAAACAAATCGTTCTTCCTTCAGAATTCTGGATGTGGGCACCGGCAGCGGCGCCATTGCAATTGCTTTGGCCAGCGAATTGCCCGATGCGGCGATCGTCGCGACAGACATCTCCCAGGCAGCTCTGGATACGGCTCAAAAAAACGCCGCTTGCCTGGGTTTCGAAAAAAGAATTTCCTTCCGACGGGGAAATTTGTTCGAACCGGTGGCAGGCCTTTTCGACATCATCGTCAGCAACCCGCCCTATATTGCCCAAAAAGAATACGATAACCTGCCCGCCGGCGTGAAAGACTACGAACCTCCCCAGGCGCTTCTGGCCGGTCCAAGCGGTTTGGATTTCCATGAAAAAATAATTCAACAGGCGTCGGCTTTTCTGGAAAAAAATGGTTGGCTTTTGCTGGAAATTGGCGCTAAACAAGAACACCGTGTTCGCGGGCTTCTGGCCGACACGGGACATTACGTTACGGCGGCAACACGATTCGACTATGCCGGTTTGCCGCGCGTCATCAAAGCAAGGAGATTGTAAAGTGGACAAGATAGTGATTCAAGGGGGCAAAACCCTGAAGGGCGATGTCCAGATAAGCGGGGCGAAAAACGCGGCCTTGCCAATCTTGGCCGCAGCACTATTGACGGAAGGAGAAAACATCTTCCATAACATTCCCGATCTGGTGGATATCAAAACCATCAAAAAACTTCTGGCCGGCATGGGCGCGCAGATGGAAGGAGGACAGACCCTCAAAATAGGAACCGAAAACATTACCAACTACACCGCGCCTTATGAACTGGTCAAAACCATGCGTGCCTCCATTCTGGTTCTGGGACCTCTGGTCGCGCGAGCCGGCCGCGCGCGTGTCTCGCTCCCCGGCGGTTGCGCCATCGGGGCCCGACCGGTGAATTTACACATCAAAGCCCTGCAGGCGCTCGGCGCGGAAGTCGAATTGAACAGCGGCTATATCGAGGCTCGGGCAAAAAAACTCAAAGGCACCGATATCTACTTCGACATCCCGACGGTGACGGGAACAGAAAATGTGATGATGGCGGCCACCCTGGCGGAAGGAACAACGGTTTTGAACAATGCGGCTTGTGAACCGGAAATCGTCAACCTCGCAGAAGTGCTTCAGGGAATGGGTGCCAAAATCCGCGGCGCGGGAACCGATGTCATCACCATTGAGGGCGTCACTTCGCTGCACCCCACAGAAGCCTCCATTATTCCGGATAGAATCGAAGCGGGAACCTTCATGATCGCGGCCGGAATGACACAGGGAGAAATCAACGTCAGGGGCTGCAATCCAAATCACCTGGAATCGCTGATCAACAAGCTTCGCGAAACGGGGATGAAAATCACTCCGATCAAAAACGGATTAAAGGTTTCCGCCGGAAGAAAAATCAACAGCGTGGATATCAAGACCCTGCCCTATCCCGGTTTCCCGACGGATTTGCAGGCGCAGATGATGGCCTATATGACCATCGCCGGGGGCTTGAGCGTCATCACCGAAACGGTTTTCGAAAACCGGTTCATGCACGTCAGTGAACTGCTGCGCATGGGAGCGGATATCGTAATCCAGGGCAACAACGCGATTGTGAGGGGCGTGCCCAGGCTGCGCGGAGCGCAGGTGATGGCCACGGACCTGCGGGCGTCGGCTTCCCTGATTCTGGCGGCGCTGGTCGCCGAAGGCTCCTCGGAAATTTCCCGCGTCTACCACATTGACCGCGGTTACGAAATGATCGAAAAGAAATTCTCCGCGCTGGGCGCGGACATCCAGAGGGTGAAAGCATGAAAATCATTCAGTCCGACGCACCGGCATTCAAAAAAGTTTTTGATGAACTGCGCCAAAGAGGAGGTCTTCATTCGCCCCGGCTGGTCTCGACGGTATCCAGAATCATTCAGGATGTCGCGACCACAGGCGACAATGCCCTTTTCCGTTACACGAAACAATTCGACGGATACCCCGTAACCGCGACCAACGCGGAGGTCTCCGCTTCGGAAATGAAGCAAGCCGTCGCGCGCGTCAAGAGGGAAGACGTCAAAACCCTCCGGCTGGCGGCGCGGCGCATTGAAAAGTATCACCGCCATCAAATCACCTCCGGCTGGTCGGTCAGGGACGAAAAGGGCGTGGAAATCGGCCAGCGCATCCTTCCCCTGAGGCGCGTGGGCATCTACGCGCCCGGAGGAAAGGCAATCTATCCCTCAACAATTCTGATGGCGGCCATCCCGGCGCGTCTCGCGGGGGTCGAAGAAATCATCCTGGCGTCTCCGGCCCGGGAAGGACAAATCCATCCCCTGATCGCGGCGGCAGCTGAAATTGGAGGCGTCCACCGCATTTTCAAAATCGGCGGCGCCCAGGCCGTCGCGGCGCTGGCCTACGGCACCCAAACGGTTCCGGCAGTGGATAAAATCGTGGGGCCGGGCAACGCCTATGTGGCCGCCGCCAAAAAACTGGTGTTTGGACGGGTGGACATTGACATGATCGCCGGACCCAGTGAAGTCGTCATCGTCGCCGATCAGACGGCTAACCCCCTTTTCGCCGCGGCGGACATGCTGGCGCAGCTCGAACATGATGAAATGGCCGCCGCTCTGTTGCTTACGCCTTCAAAAATGCTGGCCGAAAATGTCGCGCGGGAAATTTCCAGGCAGACGAAAGCGCTGCCAAGAAAAGCCATTCTTGAAAAGTCGCTTGCCCGTCACGCCGCGATCGTGATCACGAAAACAATCGCCGAGGCGGTGGATATCGCCAACCGGTTCGCGCCCGAACATCTGGAACTGATGGTGAAAAAACCAAAGAAAATCCTTCCTCAGGTCAGAAATGCGGGATCCGTTTTCCTCGGCTCTTTCACCCCCGAGGCCTTGGGCGACTATCTGGCAGGCGCCAATCACATTCTGCCGACGGGCGGCACGGCGCGTTTTTCATCGCCTTTGGGCGTGTATGACTTTTGCAAAAGAATGAGCGTGCTTTCCTTCTCCCGGGAAGCGTTTCGGACCCTCAGCGGGCCGACCGCCCATTTCGCCAGCATCGAGGGACTGGGCGCTCACGCGAATTCCGTCCTTGTGCGCGGCCGACAGCCTGTTTGGAAGCCATGAAAATTCCCCCCCTCAACAAATATCCTCCCGTGAAGCAAGTCGGCGACCAGGAACGGGTGGGGATGGTGAAGGAAATTTTTGCCACGGTTACCGACCGCTATGATTTCCTGAATCGATTTTTGAGCCTCCGCCGTGATGTTTACTGGCGCAAATTCGCCGTCCGGAAAATGGTCTTTTTCCGAACCCACAGATTCCTGGACATTGCCTGCGGAACCGGCGATTTGTCCATCCTGGCCTGCCTCAGACACAAATCCATCCGGGCCGTCGGCGTGGATTTCGTCCATCCCATGCTCAAAAAGGCGCTTTTAAAAAAGGAGAAAAACCGGCTCGGTCAAACATTAAATTTCATTCAGGGCAACGCCCTGATGCTGCCGTTTGGCGAAAACATGTTTGATGTGACCGCCATGGCCTTTGGCATCCGGAATATTCCGCAAAAAACGGAAGCGATAAAAGAAATGCTGCGCGTCACGGTTCCCGGCGGGCAGATCATGATTCTGGAGATGAATTTCATTCAAAACCGTTTCTTCAAATGTTTTTACCGCGTTTATCTGAATCACCTTTTACCCCTGCTGGCCGGAGTTTTCTCGAAAAACGCCGCCGCCTATTATTATCTGGCGGATTCCATCATGAACTTTCCCGCCCCAAGCGAGTTTGCCGCCTTTTTAAAAGAAACCGGCATCGACAACGTGCAAATCTATCCCCTGACCCTCGGCATGACCTGTCTGTTTGTGGGCAAAAAATCGACCCATCCCTTAGGATAATCCGGAAGAGAAAGACAAAATACCAAAAAAAGGAGGTTGAGGATTTTGCAAAGGACTGCACCGGCCGGGAGGAATTTCATGTCCCCCTGACGGCCGGTGTGAATGGTTGATGCCGGAATTTTTACTGGCTCGCCAGCCAATCCAGAGCTTGCTGCTTGGAGTCTTTTAAAATGAGGTTTTTGCGTTTGGTGAAAGTGAGGACGGCGTTATAAATAATTTTTTTCAATCCTTCCACGCCCACCAGAGCGGTTATCTTGATGTAGGGTTCGTTATGCTTGGTGAACTCTTTGAGCATCTGGGTCATTTCCGGATTGAACTTGCCGTTGGTGACATCCGCAATGCAGAGGATGGAGTGCGGGGGGTCCTTGACGACAACCGGCTTGATGCTTTCGAGTCGTTCTTTGAGCTCTTCCGTTGTCTCGCTTGCAATCTTCATATAAAGGATATTCTTCCCTTTATGCTGAATCCATTCGCAGCTTTTCATAACCTTCCCCTCCCTTGTGATGGCTTTTGCTGAAAGGTATCACAGTTGAAAAACAAAAGCAATCATGGTTATCGCCCCGGCAAAAAACCCGACAAGCGCGGCGGGGGGTCTTACTTGGTTTCCAGACAGAATTTATCTAGCCTCTCCGGCGGTCGAACGGGGTAACAACCGTCGAAGCAGGCCAGGCAAAAGCAATCTCGATCCAAGCCCGTTGCCTTGATCATTCCCTCCACGCTCAGATAATGCATGGAATCCAGTCCGATAAACTCGGCAATCGCTCTTTCGTTTTCTTTCTTCGCCGCGATGAGTTCGCCTTTCGAGGAAAAGTCGATGCCGTAGGGACAGGGATAAACGGTCGGCGGGCAGCTGACGGCCATGTGTATTTCTTTCACCCCGATCTCGCGCAGATTCCTGACCCGGCTGCGGCTGGTGGTTCCGCGGATGATGGAATCCTCCACGATCAGGATTTTTTTACCTTCCAAAACGGCTCTCACGGGATTCAATTTCACCCGCACGCCGAAATCCCGCAGGGTCTGAGACGGCTGAATAAAGGTGCGGCCGATATAGTGATTGCGAATCATCCCCATTTCAAACGGAATCCCGCTTTCTTCCGCGTAGCCTAAAGCGGCATAAACGCCGGAGTCGGGAAACGGCATGACCAAATCCACGTCCGGCCGGTATTCCCGCGCCAGTTCATGTCCCAATCGCTTGCGGCAAAGGTAAACATTCTGACGGAAAATCTGGCTGTCGGGACGGGCGAAATAAATCAGTTCGAAAATGCAGTGACGATGTTTCTCGGCCGGAAAGGGATGGAAACTTTGAATGCCTCTGGAATCAATCATTAAAATCTCGCCCGGTTCAACATCCCGCACATACCGGGCGCCCACCAGATCAAAGGCGCACGTCTCCGAGGCCACCACCCAACTGTCGTTGAGCTTTCCCAGCGCCAGCGGCCTGAAACCGCGCGGGTCGCGCGCGGCGATGATCTTATTCCTGGTCAGCATGACGAAACAATAAGCGCCAGCCAGGCGCAACAGCGCGGCCGTCAGGGCGCTCTCCAAGCCTTCCTTCAAACGACGGGCCATCAGATGAACGACAATTTCGCTGTCCATGGTGGTCTGGAAAATGGACCCGTCGTCTTCCATCTGCTGGCGCAATTTCTGCGCATTGACAATGTTGCCGTTATGCGCCAACGCGTAACACTCATCGCCGAAATGCACCAGAAATGGCTGGGCGTTCAAAAGGGTCGAAGATCCGGTTGTCGAGTAGCGGACGTGTCCGATGGCCAGCCTGCCGGGCAGTTTCTGCAGCGCCTCTTCCCTGAAGACTTCAGCCGCCAGGCCCATGCCCTTGTGTTCATACACCTGGCACCCGTCGGAAGATACAATGCCGGCCGATTCCTGGCCCCGGTGCTGCAGCGCGAAAAGACCATAAAAGGCGATGCGGGACGCTTCCTCATGGCCGTAAATCGCGAAAATACCGCATGACTCGCGAGGACCATCCGTTTGCATCGTTTCCGTTTCCAATGAATCACACATGGTCAACTCCCCTGATGAGTTTGATATTCCTGAAGCGTCCGCACATGCCAGGAGTCTTTTTGAATGGCCGCGACGGCTTCCCCCAGCGCTCGCGCGCCCGCAATCGTGGTCGTGTAAAGAATATTGTAAACCAGGGCGCTGCGCCTGATATGATAAGCATCCCGCGAGGACTTTCTTCCGATGCTGGTATTGATCACCACCTGAATGTCGCCGTTTTTGATGTAATCCACGATATGCGGACGGCCTTCGCTGAACTTCAACACGACACCCGCGCTGACGCCGTGTTCGAGAAGGTACAGCGCCGTTCCCCTGGTCGCCAGGATCTTGAAGCCCATGTGCTGAAAGGCCCGCGCCACCGGAACAATCTTATCCTTGTGAAAATCATGGACGCTGATAAAAACGGTCCCCTCCGTCGGGATGCGGAATCCCGCCGCCATCTGGGACTTGGCGAAGGCCAGACCAAAAGTTGTGTCGATGCCCATCACTTCGCCGGTGGATTTCATCTCCGGTCCCAACAAAATGTCCACCTCGGGAAAACGATTGAACGGAAAAACCGCTTCCTTGACGCAAATATGATCGGGCCGGGGCGCCTGCGTGAATCCGAGCTCCCTCAGCGTTTTTCCCAGCATGATCTTGGCGGCCAGTTTCGCCAGCGGAACGCCGATCGCCTTGCTGACGAACGGAACGGTGCGCGAGGCGCGTGGATTGACTTCCAGCACATACAGCGTGTTGTCCCTGATCGCGTACTGAATATTCATCAGGCCGACCACGTTGAGTTCTTTTGCCAGCATCCGGGTCTGATCCTGGATTAAATCCAGCATCGTCTCCGGGATGGTCAGCGGCGGCAAAATGCAGGCGCTGTCGCCCGAATGAATGCCAGCCTCCTCAATGTGCTCCATGATGCCCGCGACCACCGTCGTTTCCCCGTCGCTGATGGCATCCACATCAATTTCCACGGCATCCTCCAGAAATTTGTCGATCAGGATGGGATGTTCCGGGGAGACCAGGAGGGCCTTTTCCATGAATGTTTTCAACGTTTCCGCGTCATAGACGATTTCCATGGAACGCCCGCCCAGCACATAGGAAGGGCGCACCAACACCGGATAGCCGATGCGTTCGGCGGCCGCCAGCGCTTTTTCCACATCCATCGCCGTGTCATTGTCGGGCTGATTGAGGCGGAGCTTGGCGACAATTTCCTGAAAGCGGTCGCGGTTCTCCGCGCGGTCGATCGCATCGGGAGAGGTTCCCAGAATTTTCACGCCCGCCGCTTCCAGTCCGCGGGCCAGATTCAGCGGCGTCTGGCCGCCGAACTGCGCGATCACGCCCTCGGGTCTTTCTGTCCGCAGAATATGCAGAACGTCCTCCAGCGTCACCGGTTCAAAAAACAGTTTGTCGGATGTGTCATAATCGGTGCTGACCGTTTCGGGATTGGAATTGATCATGATGCTCTCGACGCCCTCTTCGCGCAGGGCGAGTGAGGCATGCACACAGCAGTAATCAAATTCGATGCCCTGTCCGATGCGGTTGGGACCGCCGCCGATGATGGCCACTTTGCGCCTCTCCGACGGCCGCGTCTCGTTTTCCGTCTCGTAGGTCGAGTAATAATAAGGCGTGTAAGCTTCAAACTCCGCCGCGCAGGTGTCGACCAGTTTATACACCGGGACAATGTTCTCGCGCTCCCGCCACTGCCGGATTTCCGTCTCCGTCATTTTCCAGAAAGAGGCCAGCGCCCGGTCGGAAAAGCCCATCTTCTTGGCTTCGCGCAGCAACTCGACGGACGGCGCTGACCGCCGCAATTCCTTTTCGGCATCCACGATGTCCTTGATCTGATGCAAAAACCAGGGATCAATGTTCGTCCACCGGTAAACCGTCTCAACCGGTATGCCTTCCCGCATCGCGGCGGCCACGTAAAACAGCCTCAGCGAATTGGGCCGGATGAGTTTGCCTTTCAAAAATTCTTCCTGATCCGCAACATTTTCCGGCAGAGCCTGGTCCAGCGAAAACCGCCCGATTTCCAGGGACCGGACCGCTTTTTGCAGAGCCTCCTTGAACGTCCGGCCGATCGCCATGGTTTCGCCGACGGATTTCATGGACGTGGTCAGGAAATCCTCCGCCTGTGGAAATTTTTCAAACGTCCAGCGCGGAATTTTCACCACGCAGTAATCAATCGTCGGTTCGAACGAGGCCATCGTCTCGCGCGTGATGTCATTGGGAATTTCATCCAGCGTATAGCCGACGGCCAGCTTCGCCGCGATCTTGGCGATCGGAAAGCCGGTGGCCTTGGAGGCCAGCGCCGAGGAGCGCGAAACGCGGGGATTCATTTCCACCACAACCATCTCGCCGGTTTGCGGATGGATGGCGAACTGGACATTGGAGCCGCCCGTCTCCACGCCGATCTCGCGCATGATGGCGATGGCGGCATCCCGCATGTTTTGATATTCCCTGTCCGTCAATGTCTGCGCCGGCGCGACCGTGATGGATTCGCCGGTGTGCACGCCCATCGCGTCAACGTTTTCAATGGAGCAAATGATGACGACGTTATCGGCCTTGTCGCGCATGACCTCCAGTTCGTATTCCTTCCACCCCAGCACCGATTCCTCCAGCATGACTTCCGAAATCATGCTGGCATCCAGCCCCGCCTTGGCGATCTCCAACAGCTCCTCGCGGTTGTAAGCGACGCCGCTGCCCGTGCCTCCCAGCGTGAAGGAAGGACGAACAATGATCGGAAATCCGATGGCATCGGCGACGTTCAAAACCTCCGGCAGAGAACGGGCAAAGCCGCTCCGGGGCACGCGCAGGCCGATTTTCTCCATCGCCGCGCGGAATTTCTCCCGGTCCTCCGCTTTGTGAATCACCTCCAGCGACGCGCCGATCATCTCGACGCTGTATTGCTCGAGAACGCCCCTTTCCGCGACGGCCACCGCGGTGTTGAGGCCGGTTTGTCCCCCCAACGTGGGCAACAGCGCGTCCGGCCGTTCGCGCGCAATGATTTTTTCCACCGCCTCGGGCGTGATGGGCTCCACGTAGGTGCGGTCGGCCATCTCCGGATCCGTCATGATGGTCGCCGGATTGCTGTTGATTAAAACAACCTCATACCCTTCTTCGCGCAGAGCCTTGCAGGCCTGGGTTCCGGAGTAATCGAATTCACAGGCCTGGCTGATGATGATGGGGCCGGAGCCGATAAGCAGTATCTTTTTAATGTCCTTGCGTTTGGGCATAAAACAAAATTCACCTTTCTCTCATCCAATCAGGCGATATGCCTGCCTGCAGAGTCGCGCATCAAAGCTTTTTTCACAGCCCTCCTGCCGGCGAAGCGAAACGCCGGCCCGGTCGCTTGGGTGAGCACTGATGGCGCGAGTTTGCGATCCGGCTGCTGAGCTGGCAGTTGCAGGGTCGGAAAAAGATTTCAAGCAGCGCCGTGTGCCTATCTATCACCGCCGCCTTATTCCCATTCAATCGTGCTGGGCGGCTTGGAGCTGATGTCGTACACCACGCGGTTGACACCGTGCACTTCGTTAATCATCCGGTTGGATATCCGGGCCAGCACCGCATGGGGCAGTTGCGCCCAGTCGGCGGTCATGGCATCGTCGCTGGTGACGGCACGAATGGCGACGATGTTTTCGTAGGTGCGCTGATCCCCCATGATGCCCACGCTCTTGACCGGCAACAACACGACAAAGGACTGCCAGAGTTTATAGTAAAGTTTTCCGGCGCGGATCTCTTCCCAGAGAATGGTGTCCGCCTTGCGCAAGATTGCCAGGCGCCGCGGCGTGACTTCGCCGATCACGCGGATGGCAAGTCCCGGCCCCGGAAACGGCTGCCGCCAGACCACATCGTCGGCCAATCCCAGTTCTTTCCCGAGATGGCGGACTTCATCCTTAAATAAATGTCTGAGCGGCTCCACCAGTTTCAGGTTCATTTTCTTGGGCAGGCCGCCCACATTGTGATGCGATTTAATCACCGCGGAGGGGCCGCCGAAGGCGGAGCGCGATTCAATCAAATCGGGATACAGCGTCCCCTGCGCCAGAAACTGCACGTTTTTGATCTTTTTCGCTTCCCGTTCGAAAACCTCGATGAACGTGCGGCCGATGATTTTTCTTTTCTTTTCCGGGTCGGTTACTCCCTTCAGCCGCTGCAGGAACAATTTGCCCGCCCGCGCGCACCGCACCTGAATGCGGAGATTCTCGCGGAACATGGACATGACGCGCGCGGTTTCCCCCGCCCTCAACAAGCCGTTGTCCACGAACACGCAGGTGAGCTGTCTGCCGATAGCCCGGTGAAGCAAGACGGCGGCAACGGAAGAATCCACGCCGCCGGAGAGGCCCAGAATGACCTTGCCGTCACCTACCTGCCGGCGGATGTCTTCCACCGCGTCGTGAATGAAGGATTTCATGGACCAGGATTTCCGGCAGCGGCAAATGCTGAACAAGAAATTGGCCAGCATCTTTTTGCCTTCCCGGGTATGAACGACCTCCGGATGAAACTGCAGGCCGTAAAACCGGCGCCGCGCGTCCTGGGCCGCGGCCACGGGCGTATTGGCCGTGAAGGCGGTCACGGAAAATCCGGCGGGCAATTGACCCACGGCATCCCCGTGACTCATCCAGCATGGCGTCCTGGAGGAAACGCCCTGAAAGATGCCCTGCCGTTTTTTGACAATCAATTCGGCGAAACCGTATTCACGCTTGGCGGACGGAATCACTTTGCCCCCCAAAGCGTCCACCATGTACTGCAGCCCGTAACAGATCCCCAGAACGGGAACGCCCAGCTCAAAGATCCGCGCGTCGGCGCGCGGCGCGCCCTTGTCATAGATGCTGGCCGGGCCGCCGGACAGGATAATGCCTTCGGGCCGTAGGGCTTTGACGGCCTCCATCGAAATATCCGGCGGTTCAATCTGACAATAAACCTGATGCTCCCTGACCCGCCGCGCGATGAGTTGATTGTACTGCGAACCGAAATCAATGATGAGAATCATTGCTCCTCCCCCTTTCGCTTCATCATTCCCACGAAACGCGCAAACAAATGTTCCGTGTCGCGCGGCCCCGGAGCCGCTTCCGGATGATACTGCACGCTGAAGGCCAGCGGCATTTCCATGCCTTCAGACGTCCGGTCGTTCAAATTGTAATAGGTTTTTTTCGCCTGCTTCTCCACGGACGCCGGAATGACAACAAATCCGTGATTTTGAGAGGTGATTTCAACCCGCCCGGTTGCCATATTCTTGACCGGCTGATTAATGCCGTGATGGCCGAATTTCAATTTTTGCGTCTTGCCGCCGACGGCTTGACCGATGATTTGATGCCCCAGGCAAATTCCAAACACGGGAACTTTGCCGAGGATGGCGCGGGCCGTTTCAACAATGTAGGGCAGCGCCGCCGGGTCGCCCGGACCGTTGGAGAGCAAAACACCGTCCGGCTCCAGGGCGAGAATCGCTTCGGCGGAAGAAGACGCCGGCAGAACCAGCACTTCGCAGCCGTTTTTTTCCAGGAGGCGCAGAATGTTATACTTGACACCGCAGTCCAACACGGCGACACGCGGCCTGCGCGATGTCCTGGCGGCGGGAAGCCCTTGCAAAACCCGGCCTTCCGTCCAGGTGTAAGCCGCCGCGCAGGTTACCTCGCGGACCAGATCCCTGCCCACCAGGCCGGGATAGGCGCGCACTTTTTCCAGGAGCGCCCCGATGTTTTGGCTTTCCGTGGAAATGATTCCCTTCATCGCGCCGGCAATGCGCAGTCGCCTCGTCAACGCGCGGGTGTCGATTCCTTCCATGCCGATTTTGCCGTGATGCTCCAGAAAGTCTTTGAGACTCCTTTTCACCCGCCAGTTACTCGGATGGGGCTGGTACTCCTTCACGACAAAACCTTCCAGATGGATGCCGGCGGATTCCATGTCCTCGTCGTTGATGCCGTAATTGCCGACCAAGGGGTAGGTCATGGCGACGATCTGCCCCTTGTAGGAAGGATCGGTAATCACTTCCTGATAACCGGTCATGCCTGTATTGAAAACGACCTCCCCCAGGGTTTCGCCTTCGCCGGCAAACGCGCTCCCTTCAAAAACAGAACCGTCCTCCAGCACAAGCAGTGCTTTTTTCCGATGATTGATAAGCGACATTCGATTTTATCTCCCGGGAGCCTGTCGAAAAGCCGTACACCTCGATAAACACATCGAAGCAGCGCCTCATCTCCGTCTTTAGCGACTCTACGTCCAAAAAGCGCGCTGTGTCTATAATGTTTCTTTCGTCTCGTCAATCCTAAAAAGAAACGGGGAATGGTCCGCCCATTCCCCGCCAAAAAGCCCGTCAGCTGATAAACAGCATCTCCCAGAATTTGGGCAGCGGCCATATCTCGTCATCGACAAGATTCTCCAGCGCATCCACGTACTCACGCAGTTCTTCCATCTTTGGTTTGACCTTGGAACTCAGCATCTCCGCCTTTTTCTGTTCGTCGTGCAATCCGCAGGATGCCTCCATCTTGGCCTGAATGTCCTTGGCCGCCCCATAGACGCTGTTGACCAAATCCAATACTTTCTTGAGGACTTCCCTCTGCGCGGGGAAAGCCGCCGCAGACCCCAGAGCCTCCTGGGTCAAATTGATCGCCTTGGCCAGCCGTTTCTGATAAGTCACCGCCGCCGGAATAATCTGGCTTGTGCAGATGGCATTGAGGCATTTGACTTCTATTTCCAGATCCTTGATGTAGCGCTCCAGATGAATGAGGTATCTGGATTTGAGTTCCACCCCGGACAACACCTTGTAATTTTCAAAAAGGTCCAGCGATTTCTTCGTGATCAACGCCTTGAGAGCGCTGGGTGTCGTTTTTTCATTGGGAAGACCTCTCCTGCCGGCTTCCAGTTCCCATTCCTTGCTGTAATTATCGCCGTTGAACAGCACCGGCTTGATATTCTTGATTTCGTCCCGCAGAACTTCGAAAACGGCCTGATTAATGTTGGAGAGGTTTTTCGCTTTGATCTTCTCCGCGAGATAATCGAGGCTTTCCGCCACGATGGCATTGATGACCGTCGCGGGGAAAGAAATGGACTGGGAAGAACCCACGGCTCTGAATTCAAACTTGTTGCCGGTAAAAGCAAAGGGCGATGTCCGGTTGCGGTCGGTGTTGTCTTTGCTGACCACCGGCAGTGAAGAAATGCCCAGATCAATAATCTCGGCATTGGTCGCCTTGACCACCGTGCCTTTTTCTATGTTTTCCAGAATCTGCGTCAGTTGATCGCCCAGAAACACCGAAATGATGGCTGGCGGCGCCTCGTTGGCTCCGAGACGATGATCGTTGCCGTAGGAGGCCACCGACGCCCGCAAAATATCGGCGTGTTTGTAAACCGCCCGCACCGTGGCCACCAGAAAAACAAGAAATTGAATGTTGTCGTGCGGCGTTTTCCCGGGATTGAGCAGATTGTTGCCCTTGTCATCGCACAGCGACCAGTTGAGGTGCTTCCCGGAGCCGTTGATTTTAGCAAAGGGTTTTTCATGCAACAGCGCCGCCAGGCGGTGCTTCTTCGCTACGGACTTCAACGTATCCATCACCATCTGATTGTGGTCCACGGCGATATTGGCCTCTTCATAGACCGGCGCGATTTCATACTGACTGGGCGCAACCTCATTGTGTCGGGTTTTGGCCGGAATGCCCAGCTTGAAGAGTTCCTCTTCCACGTCATGCATATACGAGGAAATTCTCTCCTTGATGCTTCCGAAATACTGGTCTTCCAGTTCCTGGCCTTTGGGGGGAGGCGCGCCGACAACCGTCCTGCCGCCCAGCACCAGATCCGGGCGTTTGAAGAAGTAATCCATATCAATCAGAAAATATTCCTGTTCGGGACCCAGGGTGGAATAGACTTTCCTCACATTTTTCACGCCCAGCAGTTTCAGCATGTTGACTGCGCTGCCGCTCAAGGCACGGATGGAGCGCAAAAGCGACGTCTTTTTATCCAGCGCTTCTCCGGTGTAGGAAATAAAGGCCGTCGGGATGCACAGCGTCGTCGAGATGCCGATGCGTTTGATAAAGGCGGGCGAAGACATGTCCCAGGCTGTATAGCCGCGGGCTTCAAAGGTGGCCCGTATGCCTCCGGAGGGAAAACTGGACGCGTCGGGTTCGCCCTGCACCAGTTGTTTGCCGGAAAACTTTTCCATCACCTGGCCATTGCCGACCGGGTCAATGAACGCGTCGTGTTTTTCCGCCGTAAATCCCGTCATCGGCTGGAACCAGTGGGCGAAATGCGTCGCGCCTTTTTCCAGCGCCCATTTTTTCATGGCTTCGGCAACCACATCGGCTGTCCTGGCGTCCAGCCTCTTGTCCTCATTGATCGCCTCCATCAATTTTTTGAAGGCTTCCTTGGGCAGTCTTTCCTTCATGGTTTTGTAATTGAAAGTATCCTCCCCGAAATACTGCGAGACGGGAACGAATTTTTCCTTTTCGACCAGATACTGCCTTTCTGCCGCGGTGGTTTGTTTCGTCTTTTTCATGATGAATTATCCCCTCTTTATTAAAATGTTTTATTCCAGCGGTTTGTTTTCCACGATTTCCCAGACGCCCGTGGGACAGGCGCCCGCGCAGAACCCGCACCCGATACACAATTCTTCGTTGACCACATATTCATAACGTTCATCGTCCAGAGCCTTGCGCGCGATGGCGTTCTGCGGACAAACCGATTCGCATATGCCGCAATCCCGACAGGCGCCGCACGAAGCGCAGTTTGCCGCGCAGGATACCGGATCGGCAAAAACCTTGAGGCGAGCGTCAAAATATTCCGTCTTGACTCTCGCGTAATCAATTACCGGGAGCTTATCGTAGGTTTCTTCGATGCCTCTCAAAAGACCATCGATCGTCTGCGCGGCGATGCGCCCCGCGCCGATGGCATCGGTCAAAAGCCCCGGCCTGACCGTGTCGCCGATGGCGAAAATCCGCTCATCGCTGGTTCTGAACTTTTCATCAACCGCAATGAATCCGTTGACCACGCGGATGTCCTCCGGCAAGAAGGAAAGATCGGGCATGTCGCCCACCGCCACAATGACCGTGTCCGCCGGCAACACTTCGCCATCCGTCAGTTCCACGCCTTTGGCCGTGATGGCCCTGGTGAACCGCGGCCACAAAAATTTCGCGCCGGCGGCTTCGGCGTTGCGCCTCTCCGTTCCGAAAGACGCCGGCTGCTGAACGTCAATCAAGGTAACACTTTTCGCGCCCAAACGGAAGGCTTCCGTTGCGGCATCGCAACCCACATTGCCGGCGCCGATCACCACGACCCGTTTGCCCACCTTCACGTCATTGCATTTGCTCCGCCGCAAGAAATCCAGTGCTGCAATGGCTTTTTCAATGCCCGGCACCTTCAAAAGGCGGGGCCGGGTCGCGCCGGAAGCAATTACAACAAAATCAAATTCGTTTTTCAGCTTGTTGAACTTCTCCCGCGTCATAACTGAGTTGAAGTGGACGCGGCGGATATGCTTCGTGAGCCGGTTGATTTCATGCTCCACAATTTCATCCGGAATTCGGTTTCGGGGGATCGTTTCCGTGATTTTTCCGCCCAATTTTTTCCTGCGTTCAAAAATCGTCGGCTCATGTCCTTTCATCCACAACTGCCAGGCCACGGAAAGGCCGGCTACGCCTCCTCCGATGACCGCTATTTTCTTGCCCGTCGAGGGCAGTGGTGCGGGCTCTTTGGCTTCCAGGGACGCTTTCCCCAGCAAGGACACATCCATCGAAGGCAGATTGACAATTTTTCGGGAGCAATTCTGCATGCAGAGATTGGGACACAAATACCCGCAGACCGTCGCAGGAAAAGGCGTGTATTGCAGGGCCAGGTCCACCGCTTCCTGCATCTTCCCCTTGCGTATCAGCGCCCAGCGCTTTTGCACTGGAATGCCCGTCGGGCAATATCCCTGGCAGGGGGGCAGATATTTTTCATTCGCCCAGACGGGAATGAAGCGGCGCATCTCACCCGTGGTGATCACGCCGATCGGTGAACGATCCAGATTATAGATGTCGCCGATCAAACCGCCGCTGCCAAGTTCCCGCTCCCAAACCTCTTTTTTGAAAACCGCCATCGGCCGCAAAGCGCGGCCTTTTTTTTCGTGCGGCTTGAGGGCGACCAGAATTTTCCAGTCCTTTTTTCTGGCACCCAAATCGGCAAACAGATACTGTTTGCCGATGGCCAGCAAAAACTTGCTCAAGTTCGTCTTCAGCCAGTTCCATTCCGCTTCGGGCAAGTCCGAAATCAGACGGGCATCCTGGTCGCTGTAGGAACTTTGATTTCCGCGGAAGAAAATCTTTCCGCCGACCATCCCGACACAGGGACGGTAACCCAATACATCCTTTTCTTCTTCCGCCCCGACACCGCAGACAACCGCCACGCCTCCGGCCATAAATTCCGCAAAGGAATCGCCCGCCTTGCCGAAAACCCAGAGCTCCGGAGGATCAAAGCGCGGATTGTGTTTGGTCATGGTCATGCCGCGCGCGCCGATATCCCCGTCAATATAGACTTTGCCCTGCGCCATGGCATTGGCCGCGCCATTGGTCGCGCTGCCGTGAACGATAATATGCGCTCCGGCGTTGAGCCACGCCACGTCATCGGAGACGGGCCCGAAAACCTCGATGAGCGTGTTGGGAAATCCCATGGACCCCAAACGCTGTCCGGAAGATCCGAGGACCTCGACCTTAACCGATTTATCCCCTGCGCGCCAGAGACGTCCGCCGATACCGTGCTGTCCATGAGCAATGACTTCAATTTTCGTGCAGCCTTCGGCGACGGCGTTCTGAATTCTTTCTTCCAGAATTCTCGACTCAACGCGCACGCCGTCTTCAATGCCGGAGATTTTTATAGATTCTTTTTTGTTCATCGTTTTGTTATGCTTCTCTTCTTATACGACATATTTAATTTGCAATTTCTGTGCCGCATCCGCATCGGCGATGCCCAGCGCGTCGGACATGCCAATCGGCAAGGACGTCGAACGTCCCAGCGGAGCCACGATTTTCTTCAATTCCGTGTCAAAACTTAAAAAGACGTCCACCACACGCTCGGCGACTTTTTCCGGATCCAATCTGCGGTCCAAACGCGGATCCTGCGAGGTGATGCCTTTCGGACAAATCCCGACATTGCAGATGTTGCAGCGGTCGTTCTCCGAACCCAGACATCCTGCCGCCGCCTGCATGATGTATTTTCCGATCTGAACCCCGCTGGCGCCCAGCATGATCAGCGCCGCGGCGTTGGCTGCGAGATTGCCGTTTTTGCCGATGCCGCCGCCGGCAAAAAGCGGGATTTCATTTTGTTTGCCCAGTTTCACCAAATTCAGATAGGCATCGCGCAAATTGCTCGCGATGGGATGTCCCATATGGTTCATGGAAACATTATAGGCCGCACCGGTTCCCCCGTCCTCGCCGTCAATGGCCAGCCCCGCGGCGTAAGGATTGCGGGTCAGATTATTCAGAACCGCCAGCGTGGTGCTGGTGGCCGAGATCTTCGGATAAACGGGCACGCGGAAGCCCCAGGCCATGTACATGGATTGAATCATCTTGGCAACGGCTTCCTCAATCGAGTATTTCGTCTGATGCGTGGGCGGGCTGGGCAGGCTCACGCCCTGCGGCACGCCGCGAATCGCGGCAATGAGCTTGTTGACCTTGTACCACATCAACAAGCCGCCGTCGCCGGGTTTGGCGCCCTGGCCGTATTTGATTTCAATGGCGCAGGGATCTTCCTTCATATGCGGCAGGTTGTGGATGATTTCATCCCAGCCAAAATAGCCGCTGGCGATCTGCAAAATGACATATTTGAGAAAACGCGATCTCAACAGCCGCGGCGGGCATCCGCCTTCGCCCGTGCAGATCCGCACCGGCATGCCCAGTTCTTCATTCAGATAGGTCACGCCCAGCTGCAGGCCCTCCCACATGTTCGGAGACAAGGCGCCGAAAGACATGCTGCCGATGATCAAGGGATAAATTTCCCGCACCGGAGGCGTCCATCCGTTTTCCCGGTTCACCCGCAGCATCTCTTCCGGAGGCAGAATGCGGCCCAGCAGGGTTCTGAGCTCGAACTCGTGACGTCCCGCGTCCAGCGCGGGATCGGTCAGCATGGAAATCCGAACGAATTTTATCTTATCCAGGACGCTGTCCGGAGCATTCCGTCTTCCGCCGCGGCGTCGGGGTTCGCCCCCCTGATTGACGTGAAAGCGCAGTTTATCCGCCTCATCGGACCGCAGGGGCACAATGGCGTTGTTGGGGCAAACCATCGTGCACATGCCGCAGCCGACGCAGGCGTGTGCAGGGTCCGTGCGTTGATTGATTCCGTGATACACACTGAAAACATTGCCGGCTTTTTCTTCCAGCCCCAGGGGCACCTGGATCAGCCGCTTGCGATGAACGCCCAGCTCGATGGCCCTGACCGGGCAGACGGCCGTGCAATTCCCGCACAGGGTGCACTTTTCCTTATTCCACAGAATCTGCCAGGGCAGATCCTTCGTGCTTAATGTGGATGGGCTAATGGTTCCAATTGATTCCATTTCTCTATCTTTCGCCTTTCTCTGCTGACCAGAACGGTTTCATATTTCATCGGCTGGAAATCCAGATTGATGTCGCGTTCCGGAATAGCGGCGTCCAGCCCGCACATCTCGGAAGAAAACGCGAACATGCCCGGACGGCCGCCCACAATGCCGGGACGCAGTTTCTTCGAATCCTGCACCATAAACACGGATTTGTCGGGCAAACATCCGATAACGCAGTTGGGGCCGTCGATGATCAGCGGCCGGCAGGCCTGCTTCAACTGCTTCAGAAATTTTCCGCTGGGATGATTCTGCAACTCGCCGTCTTTGAGCGGCGTAATGATGTGTTTGTACATTTCGATGCCCATGCCGAGATGATTCAGCATATAGTGCAAAATGTGCGTGAAGACCTCCGAATCAGACTGATAGCCGCTGTACCCGGGAAATTTCCGCGAACCAAGAAACTCCCGAATGGGAACAAAGGCGGTATTTTCCCCGTTGGTCGCGGACGCGATCCCCTGAATGAAAAACGGGTGACAGGCGTAGATGTTGATGGCGTAATTGGTGTTCTGACGCCCCTGGCTCAAGATGACGCGCGCGGTCAGGTCCTTTCTGTCCAGCCCAAGATACTGGGCAACGGTCAGCGGGTCCCCCACTTCCTTAATCATGATGACATCCGGCCAGAAACTGAAAATCAACATGGACTCATCCTGTTCCCCCATTTGACGCAACTGCAACTGAATCATCATCAGCCGGAAGTTTTTCTCTTCCTGGGTCAATCCCTCCCACTCGGCGGGATATTCGTAAACACGGATGACATAATTATCCCTTTTGGGCGTCCCCGCGGGAGGATTCTTGGCCGGTTTGATGGACAGCTTGTATTTGACCATAAAATCCTGATCAATCATGAAACGGTCAAGATTCTTGAGTCCTTCATTGGAAAAAATCCCGGAAAGAATGGGATCGTCCTTGAATTTTTCAAATTCGCCTCCAAGATCCGTAAGGAAAAGGCCCACGCCGGACCCGTCATGTCCTTCTTTCATCACATCAATGGCGTGAATCGCCATCATGGGAGAAAGCGGTTCGTTACTCGTTACTGCAAACAGCCGGCACATTTTTTCCTCCTTCAATATTCCCGGCGAATCGGGAAAGCACATTTATAACTGCCAAAGTCGTGCCAAACGGGAAAATCATCATACATTTTTGTAACACCTGATTTTTCTGTTTTTATCCTCCGGCAGATTTTCATCCGTGTTTCGAAAAGCACAATTTTGTATTTTATTGTATTTTTCGGACCAATTTTGAACTTTTTGCTTCAAATTCCTTTTCCGGACAAAGAGACTTTCCTTTCAGACCGTTTTATTTTTTTTAAACAGCTTGGGATTGATGCCCATTTTCGCAATTTTATACTGAATGATTCGCTTGGTGATGCCCAGTTTTTTGGCGGCTTTGGTCTGATTGCCCCCTGCCTCTTCCAAGGCTTCAATAATCAAAGCCCTTTCCTGTGCTTGAATAACGGACGGCAGCTTTCCATACTCTTTTTTGTTTGGCGCTCTTTCCTGCGTCTGCAGCGACGGCGGCAAGTGCGCGCAATCAATCGTGTCTGTTTTCGTCAACAATACCGCCCGCTCGATGCAATTTTCGAGTTCGCGGACATTTCCCGGCCATTTATGCGAAAGGAAAACTTCGATGGCCTCTGTGGAGATTTTTCTGACGTTTTTCCCCATTTCCTTGCTGTATTTCAGAAGAAAATAATCCGCGAGCAAGATCACGTCACTGCCCCGTTCGCGCAGCGGCGGCAGATAAATGGGAAAAACGTTGAGCCGGTAAAACAAATCCGCGCGGAAACGATCGGCCAGAATGTCCTGCTCCAGATTGCGGTTCGTGGCAGCGATAATCCGGACATTGACATTGACGACTCTGGACGAACCCAGCGGCTGAAAACGCTTTTCCTGCAACACACGCAGGAGCTTGACCTGCGCGGCGGCGGAGAGTTCCCCGACTTCATCCAGAAAAATCGTTCCGCCGTTTGCTTCCTCGAAGCGGCCGCGGCGCTGAGTCAACGCGCCGGTAAACGCCCCTTTCTCATGGCCGAACAGCTCGCTTTCAATGAGCGTGTCGGGAATGGCCGCGCAGTTGACCTGCACCATCGGCGCGCCTTTGCGCGGCGAATTGTTATGAATGGCCCGGGCAATCAATTCCTTTCCCGTACCCGTTTCTCCGGTAATCAAAACCGTGGTGTTGGAATCGGCGACCTGCGCCACCAGGCCGAAGACCTCCTGCATGGCCTTGGAATGTCCGATAATATCCATGGAAGGGGACCGATGCTGCCCGACAATCTTGCGCAGGCGTTTATTTTCCTCCTCCAACGCCCTGATGTGCACCGCTTTGGCGATCAGTTCGGCAACCGACGAAAGAAGCGCCAATTCCTTGTCCAGGTCTTCGACATCCCGCGCGACCTTGTCCGCCGACAAAACACCCACCACATTGGAATCGTAGATAATCGGCACGCAAAGAAAGGAAAGCTCGGCGCGGTTGAGGTGGCGTCTCGCCCCCGTGCGATCCAGAAAATGCGTTTCCTGTCCGAGATTGGCCACCGCCATGGGACGGCCGGTTTCCGCCACCTTGCCCGTGATGCCTTCACCGGGTTTATAGGTAACCTCCAGGCCGTCAATATTGACATCATGCGCCACATCCAGCCAGATTTCTTTGGTTTCTCGATCCAGAAAAGATATCATGCCGCGCTGCATCCCCAGGCGCGAACTCATTTCCTGAAGAATATGTTCGAGATGTTCGCGCAAATCCCCCGGTTGAGCCAGAATTTTTGCTATCGCGTGCAGGGCGGCAAGCTCTTCATAAGTGTGAATGCTCAATTTCTTTTCTCTCTCATTTAATTTTTTTGTGGCGGTGCTCATTATAAACCGACCCACGAAGGCATTTTGTTACAAAATTGTACCAATAGCAAATACTTTTTTACAGCCGGATCTAATTATGTGCAATTAGCGAACCAATTTACGACAACTTTGTAAAAATTTGCAAAAAGGCGCAAAATTGTTAGTTAAGGGAAGGTCTTGCAGAGATATGATCAAAGATAGTTTAATGTTTTCTTAAAGATATAAGCAAGATGGTTTAAAATTTACCTTTGGGGATAACAGCTTGCCGCTCAGCCGCGCCGCCGCAGGCGGCGTCGGCTGGAGCGGCGGGTTGGGCGCACCTATCACAGTATTTCCCTTACTATAGGGTCTTTCTTTTGAGCAAGGTTGCGTATCAGAACCACAACACTTCCATATTCACTTGGAAAATCAAACTCCAGAAGACGTATTGCTTCCTCAAATCTCCCAAGTTCTCTTAGTACTTCCGCTTTCATAAGCCGCTGGTCTGAGTCTCCAATATTTAACAACTCAAGCAAGGATTCAAGATTCATCGTTGCTTCGGGCGAGCGTGCAACAATCCGACTTTTGTCTACAAAGCTTTGTCCTTGATAGCGCAATAAGTCATTGCCAGCCCACCAAGCGCCTATCCTTAAATGCAGTTCTTGCTCCTCGCGTTCAGCTGCGCCTTTCTTGATGGCCTCAAAATACTCAGCTTCAGACAATTCCCTCACATGTTCGGCGGTTCTCCATTCTGGTGGAATCTTCTTTTTTTCTTCGACTCCCCACAAAGAAGGAAGTTCGCCAACTTTCTTGGCATCAGAAAGCCAGAAATAGTGCCCACAATCTCGGCACTTGGTAATTGCGGGTGGACGGGGTAGCATCGGCGCAATCATTTTGCCGTCAGTCCATCTCCTAGCACCAAACGTGTTGCCCGATACCAGTGTGAAGACCCGTGCAAATCCTTTGCAGTTGGGACACTCGATTATTTTGTCTGGGCCCGGTATCATTTTTCCACTCCTTGTAGTGCCCCTAACATTGTTTATATGGATCGGTGCTAATATTGTAAACGCCGACAGCGCTGTCGGCCTAACACCCAGCCATAAAAACTTTATTTGATGGCTCAATACCTTAATATTACAAATTAATCAACCCGTTTTCCCTTGTTGAGGTTGGGATATTATACGGATCGGCATAATATTCCAATTCACTTGTTTGAGATGCTCGGTTCTTCGTCGGGATTTGAAGACCATTTGGAGTGGCGGTTGTCAGCCGTTTTTTTGCAAAAGGAATGAGAGGATTTTGTCCATGTTGTCATTGATGGTTTTGTATCTTTCAGGCGACGCCGAAAGGATTTCTTTTTCGGTTTGAACATAAGAAGCCGCGGCCAATTCATTCCGGCAATGGGCGACGATATCCAAAGCGGCTTGTGGCGTCATCTCCAGATGAAACTGCAGGCCGATAACGGATCGGCCCATCTGAAACGCCTGGTTTTCGCAGGCACCGCTTTTTGCCAGATGAATCGCGCCGGACGGCAAGTCAAACGTCTCTCCGTGCCAGTGAAACGCGTGGATGGCTTTTGGAAACTCAACGACAGTCTGGTCCTGCGATGGAATGCCGTAAATCGGAAACCAGCCGATTTCTTTAACGGGATTTCGGTAAACCCGCGCGCCCAGCACGTTGGCGATGAGCTGCGCGCCCAGGCAGATTCCCAGAACCGGCTTGCCTTTGGCGATGGCATTCCAGATGAATTGTTTTTCCGCGGCAAGCCAGGGGAACCTGTCTTCATCGTTGGCGCTCATCGGGCCGCCCAGAACCACGAGAAAGTCCAGGGTCTTGAATTCCGGCAAAACGGGATCCGCGAAAAATCTTGTGCGCGTTATTTCGTATCCGGCCTTCTCAAGCCAGGGCTCGATGCTGCCCAGCCCCTCAAAGGGAACGTGCTGAAAATAATGCGCCCGCATGGACAACCTCCGAAAAATGGTTGATGGCTGATGGGCAAGGACTCGAACCTCGATTCACAGGGCCAGAACCTGTTGTCCTACCATTAGACGACCCATCAGCATGATTTCAAAACGCAAAACTCAACACAACGCCCCCGTAAAGAAAGGCGCTGTCCTTCTCGGATGCATCATTCGTGCCTTTGAGCGACCGGGCTTTCATTTCATGCCTCGCGTCATTGGAAAGCGGGAAAACATAGGTAAGCGTCGGCGTTATGGTTACATGGCCGGCAGCGTAAATCGGCACGGATACGGAAACAACGCCGTCGTGAAAATTGTTGAATTTGTCTCCGGTGGGCTCAAGGTTGCCGTCAAATTCCGGATAGGTTTCGGCGTCGGTGGAAAGCAGGTAGCTTGCGCCGGCCGCCAGCTTCAATCCGACTTTCTCATGCAGTGAAAAAGTATGAGAAACGCCAAGCGTCGCGTACCATTGATGGTAATGATCAATTTCCTTATAAACCGTCAGCGTCGGCGCCAGAATCGTATCCAGACCCAAAGAGATGAATACCTCCTGGGAATCCGGCAGATCCGTTCCGCCCGGCGTAGCGGCTGAAAGTCCGTAATAGATATATCCCAATCCCGCGGTAACGATCCCGAATGTACGGCTGTAGGACAACGTGACGTCCGTCTCGGTAAAATTGGATGAATATTGCTCCTCTCCCGCAGAATAGGGTTTCGTATCCAGATTCCCCCAGAGATTGACCGAAAAACCTCTATACCCGATGGTCATGGAAGGTTGCACTACAACACTGTGACGGGTCAGCTCCTGACCCCGCCAGATATAGGCGCT